>BNJU01005463.1_pt1:0-242500 | contig 813591 bp, 865 predicted proteins | sample 8539281 | NCBI WGS metagenome assembly BNJU01 (sample SAMD00202456, study PRJDB9452) | human saliva metagenome | isolation source: human saliva | place: Japan
TTGTTCCAAGATTTTTTTAGACTTGTTAACGTCAGAAATATTGATTTAAAGCCTTTCTTGATTCCCAAAATTAAACTAAAATGACCTGAAATCATTTCAATAAGGCTAAAAAAATAGACTATGCAGTATCTTCTATATAATCAAAAATGCTTCACTTAATTAGTGAGGCATTTTTGATTAATATTCACTGTAAAGGTCTATTTATTTAACTCAAGAGATGATGATATTATTTTCAGAAAGATATTTTTCACACTTTTTAAACTGATTATAGTAATGTTGCAAATACACCGCTCCTTTATTTAATGCGTCTACCCTATCAATAACTTGAAGATCATAGTTTCCATTCGGCGATAAAGTTCTCTAAAGCTTGCACTGCCATTTCTAAATTTTCAGCACGATAAATCGTTTTAAATTGCTCCAGAATAACCGCTCTATCTGCTCGTTTCACTTTACTAGCTAGATTTCGACTAATATGAATTAAGCAACGTTGTTGTTTAGCTAATGGGTAAGCCTCTGACCGATCATCTGCTCAAGCCCCTTGAAGCCATCTGTCACTACAAGAGAAACCTGTTAGATTCCTTGACTTTGAGGCTTGTCTAACCGGGTGGACCAAGAAGCATTGTTTTCATTTGGGGCGATTTCAATCCAAGAACAGACTTCTGTCCTTCTGGTGTAATGCCAAGTGCGATATGAATACATTCTTTACTAACGGTTCCACGTCTTAATGGAAGATAGGTTCCGTCAAGAAATAATACAGAGTAATTGGCTTCTAAGCTTCGCTCATGAAAGCAGCGACATTCTCCTGAGTTGCTTTTGAGATATTAGAAATTGGGTGAAACTGTACGATACGCAGATTATGATACGATTGCCGATGTTCATATTGATGAGCTGGCCCATTTACCAAAGTCTATTATCGAAGCTTATTTTGTCTATCTTCGTGAAAATACTGAGCGTCGTTCAATCTCTGAAGTCAGCATTGTTCGGACTAAGGATGCTCTCTCAAGTTTGTTTAAGTATCTTACTCAAGAAACTGAGGATGACGAGGGTGAGCCTTATTTTTACCGAAATGTCATGGTTAAGGTCAAAATCAAGAAACCTAAAGATACCTTGGCTAGTCGTGCAGATAACATGAAAGAAAAACTCTTTTTAAACGATACACAGTCTTTCCTAGATTATATTGACAATGAGCATGAAAAGAAAATCTCAAAACGTGCCCAGGTATCGTTTGTCAAAAATAAAGAGCGTGATCTTGCTGTCATAGCACTTCTACTATCTACTGGAGTCCGTTTATCTGAATTAGTGAACCTGGATATGCAAGATGTCAATCTAGCTACAAGGACGATTACAGTCATTCGAAAAGGTGGGAAAAAGGACGTTGTAAATATTGCTCCATTTGGTATACCTTACATCGAGCGTTATTTAGAGATTAGGAAGGGACGCTATGCAGCAAGTGATTCAGATAAAGCATTCTTCTTAACGACTCAAAATAAAGTGCCTGCAAGGCTTGGAACACGCTCTGTCGAGCTTTTGGTGAAGAAGTTATCTACCGCTTATGGTAAGCCTACTACTCCTCACAAATTGCGACACACACTTGCGACACGTCTATATGAGCAAACAAAAGACAGCCTCCTAGTCTCCCAACAATTGGGACACAAGGGGACTGCTATGGTAGAGGTATATGCACACGTTGCTGCAGAGACGACTAAAGAAGCATTAAGTGACTTGTAATTTATTGTTACTTCAATTACACTATATATGATACATAGTGTAATGTATATATTGTATTGTAGTAATGCTAATAGAAAGAAAGTGGAGATTTAGGATAGTGATTATTTTACCTATAACTTTAAATTATCAAATTAAATGTTTAGTTTCATTAATTACTATCTAAATTTTTACGGTTTGAACACGCTCTGCAGGCATATTCTTGGATGCATTAATTTTGCAATCTCTATCTTTGTTGACTCTAATTTTTATGGACTAAATACTTTTTCTTTTTTTATATTATTTATTACTTTAGACAGGCGCTTTTGTTTGAATTCAGATGTTTTTTTGTTTATAAATTAGGCTAGTTATATATTCAAATAATTTTTTTAGATTCTCCCATAAGTAGTAACGCTTAAATATGATAAATAATAACAAAGACAGAGACCAACAATTTGATACTCCTATATTATTATAGAACTCCTTTAATTCCCTCTTGTTAAAGTTAATTATGTCTAAATAATGAGCAGGTTTTTTTCTAGAGTATAGACGAACAGCCTAATGATAATCAATATCATCATACTATATAAAAAAATATCACTCTCATTAACATGGAAATTAAAGAGGAGGTGGAATACCCCCTTGCCAGTAAATACTTTATAAATTAAGGGTTGTAGTGGAATTAAAATTGAAAAATATACATCTAAGAATAAAAACATAAATATTTTTCAATACGATTATAGTGCGTACTAATTTTTTTCTTGGAGAAGATTTTGATAATATTTTTTTCGATATCCTCACTAAAAGGTACATAACAAAAAAACATTATTACTGTTATTATTACTAAAATTAATTGTAAATAAATTATTCCTTTTTTTAGGATTCCAGTTATAAAAATTTATAACCCAACTTTTCAGGGGAGATAAAGAAATAAAAAGAATACGGCATATGATATCCAAGAAATAATTGTTGAAATTTTTTTCACAGAATTTCTAGTTTTTAGTTCTTTGTTCTTCTGTATTGAACCACTTTAATTGTTTTTCGTAAGAATTCTTCTCTTACTAGGTACCACTTTAACGGCTCCTTTATGAATTCTTCTCTTGCCATTGTTAATCCACCTTTCTTGCAAAAATCATTAATTTGGCTATTCCACTTCTCTTCCTGATATATGATATTCTATAAGTTATGTGATTTCTTATAAGGATTGTTTCGTTCTAAACTGAAAGAAGACTAGAGCTAGTCGAGTTCATTTCCTCATATTTTTAAGTAAATAATCTAGATGAAAATAATGATATTCACTTCGTTGAATACACACAAGAAAACAACTTCATTCTTAATATTATAATAGGAGCAATCATAACGATTTGCTCCTATTATAATATTACATTAACAAACTTTGTTTCATTTGTTGTCTCCATACTTATCAACAACTGCTTTAACTACAACTCCGATAAGTATGCTTCCACCTACACGCAGTATCTTTTTACCTTTTTTTGATGTCATTTCAACAAAATCATAAAAAAACCTCTTTTTGTTTTTGTTTTATCAGTCATGATAGTTACCCTCCTGTAGAGTTAGAATTTCTTTACCACTTAATTTAACAAACTCTGATTCAGATACTTCTTCCAATGAATATGAATCTCTTATTTTTTGCTGAATTTTTTGAGGTTTATTATACCAATTTATAGAATAATCATATCCAACGGGCAATAACTTCTCAGCTCTTTTAAGTTTTTCTAAATCTTTATGATTCAAAATCACTGATGTAGATTCTATAAGTGCTTCAATCCGTTCAGGTTCACCAATCAGAGTATAAGCTTCTGCTAAAGGAATTAATGCCTTGTAATAATTCTCGAAATAAATTTGAATTTGATTGTATGAGGTAAGTAAATTAGGTCTATTTTCTGGGTCTTGAAGTGTAAACCATATTCTTGACAGAGGGGAATCAGAAATATCTGGTAGACTTTCTAATTCGGAAATAAGAGCATTTTTTACTTTGTTAGCACCAGTCTTTAACTTTTCTTTTGCTGAATGAGCAGATAAAATCCTATTAATTTTTGAATTGGAGTTTTTTGCATCATCTAACAACTCGATGCCTGCTTGTATTTCAGCGAATCTATCAGAATCTTGTCCTTGTTGTATTCTTTGAACATTTTTAGTGAGTTGTTCAATTTGATCCGTAAAATTGTCAAACCTTGCTTGGTTGATAGACTGACTAATGGAGTTACCAAGATTGCCCCATTGTTCAGCAGTCACATTATTTCTCAATTCAAGTCTGATTTGACCCCCAATATTCTTCTCGGTACGATCATACAGGATTGGCAATAGTTCCCCTGTAAGAGAATCTTTCAAAAATTCAAGATCGTGTTCCTTCATCTTCTTTAATAAGGCAGGAGGAAATTTTACTAAATATTCATGATCAGGCTGGATTAGTTTTTTTGTATCGATACCAAGTTTAAAAACATTGAATAGACCTAATAAATTCTGCTTAGAATCACTACAGTCATTATCAAGTTTCACAACAATATCATCATCAATAATTTCACCTTCTAAAACATTTAGTTCCTCATTTTCGTTCTTAAATTCAGTAATTTCGTTCTTATTCTCATTCATAAACTTTAACCGCCTAGAATATCTACAAAGTATATCTACATTATATCACGTAAATACTTATAAAGGTATGACAAAAAAACAAGATTACAAAAAATATAGGTTGTTGCTTTTTAGTGTATATGGCTTTCCAAAAGATGAATTTGAAGAATATCGTCGAGTTGGACTAATCTATACCCTTCACTAGTCTTTATTGATATTTCATTACGAGATAGTTCTCTCACTTCGCCGAATAAAGTAATTTTTCTACCACGATGTTTGATAGTGAACTGCCCTTTAAGTTGGTTGGCGTAGAGTTGAGAAAGTAATAAGAGTTTCTGAGGATTACTTAGGTCAGTTGAGAAGTCACCACGATTTTTAGCAGCATGTAATGATGAGGTATGCTCGGACAGAAAGAACCCCATCCACTTCTGCATCCCAGGGTCCTGATATTCTCTTGCTGCTTGAAATGGTAAATAGGAACGATCAATCATTTTAAACCATCCAATCCTCCAGCTGAATGTCCTCCGATGAGATTACTTCTGGCAATACTCCTCGATGCACTATCAAGTGCATTAGCTTTTAGCAGAGAGGTAAAACCAAATTGGTCTCTGATAGAATCTATTGCTGTCTGGAGCCTTTCTTCTTTTTCGATTTGTTCGACATCATCGAACAGTGAGATTAAACCAAAAGATTCATCTACAAAACCAGAATAATTAACCGCTACACTTCGGATTGCTCCTGAAGTGTATTTATTATGGAATAACTTCAGGACATAGTTTGTCAGCACGTCAGTGTTATTCGTTGGTTCAATTTTCATTTGAGTATTGATAGAGCGTTTGTTTTCTTGCTTAGAGAAGCCAAGGTGTATAGAAACAACAGTCGCTTTTTTGCCTATCTTTCTCAGTCGGATAGCAACTTGCTCGGCCATCTCTCTAAGGACAATTTCAATATCTCGTTGTCTAAAATAGTCTCTAGGAAGAACCTGGGAGTTGCCTAGACCTTTTGATTTTGGTTTATAGGGTTTATGAACGTTACTTTCATCAATACCATTAGCATGAAACCATAATCGAAGACCAGTTACTCCTAATTCTTTCTTCAAGATATCTGGGTTAGCATTTGCCAAGTCTTTGATTGAGTAGATACCTAACGTGTTGAAGCGTTTCTCCATTCTATTACCGATACCCCAGAAATCTGTCATGTTTGGAATAGACCATACCTTCTGCTCCACGTCCTCATAGGACCAATTAGCTCTCATGGTTGGTGTTTTCTTTGCTTCATTATCAAGGGCAAGTTTAGCAAGTAAGGGGTTAGCGTTTGACATACCAACGGTTGAATAGATGCCAGTTTGTCTCCAGATGTCTCTCTGGATTCTCGCAGAAATAAGGTCGAGTTTTTGTTTTCGTGACAACTGTTTTTCTGTCACGAAGTAATTAAGAGAACTAGACAGGTCAATAAAGCCCTCATCTATAGAATAAGGGTAAATATCGTTAGGACTACCATAGTTTTGAAAAATGCCTTGGATTTCCATATTAACTGAGATATATTCGTCCATTCTGGGAGGAACGATGAAAGTCACTTTTGCCCAATCTTCAATGAATCGCACGTATTCTGGATCTGTTCTCAGTCCTTGTCTCTTGGCATTGTAATACGAGAACCTTCTTGTTTGAACATCAAAAGGGAGGTCGTATGCTCTTCCAACATTTGATTTTCCAAACACTTTCTTAAATATCGGTGAAGAAGCAAGGATAAGACCTGCAGAGTTATCAGCTCTACTCATAACACATAAAGAAGTCTTTAAAGGATGTAGTCCTCTCTCAACACATTCGACACTAGCATAAAAAGACTTCATATCGATAAAAGCGATATCGCTTCTTGACTCTCTTGAATAATCAAAATATCCCATGTGCCACCTCTTTTGTCAGTTTATAAGCTAACAAAAAGTATAGACTATTTTGGTGAGGTTTTCAAGTGATACGATATTACCAATAGATTTGATAGTAAAAAAAACACCAATAGCTTTGTAATTGGCGTTTTTCAGTAATATTCTAATTCATTTTAAAAGGGGTATAGAGTTAGTAATAAGTAACTTATTCAGAACTTCCTGTTGATGATGTCTCGGTAGTAGCATGATAGTTATTTGCCTCGTCAATCATATCTTGCACGTAAACACCCAAGAGAGTGTTATAACCATTTTCATCAATATTACTATGAAATTCAGGATTTACCCTTGTTTCTTTTGATGATTCGGGAACTCCAGCATCTTGTTGTTGTGCAGGTGTTGTTGGGGTACTTCCAGCTACCGTATTGGTGTTACTCTGAGCTGATTCACTAACTGTTGTTTGAGTAGAGCTTGAACTAGACGATGATGATGGTTGCGTAGAGGATGAGGTTTCCGTTTTTGAGGAGTTTTTGCTTGTGCTATCATCTTTAATCTCAATTAACTTCTCATATATCTTTTGCGTCAAAGCATTTTGTTGTGATGCCGTTAATGATGCTGCGACACGAATAACAACCGTTCCATAAACATAGTGTGAACCAGGGTTAATGACAGTTGGAAGGCCATCGAAAGCACTTAAATAGTCATTTCGTTTTTTGGCATCTTCTACCGTTTTATAAACCTCTACGCATCCCCCTGCATCCGTACCTTTTGCTACTAAATCAGCACCAGCAACTGGATTAGTCACTTCATTGTCAGAGAAATAAACTGCTGCCGTATAACTTCCTTGTTTGTTTAAGCCTTGGTTTGGATCATTATCTTCTGTGGCTGACTGAACATCTGAAATCGTATCAATTTCCTTAAGACGACTTTCCACAAATGTATTGGAAGGATTTGTAATTTGTTTTAACTGCTTAACACTTGTTGAATACTTCTGGTTTTTATCTTGAAGTTCTTTTATCTCTGTTGTGTAGTTAATTGGTTTTTTTAGTGATTTAACTTGTTTATTGATGTCGCTTGTTTTCTTTTTAATTTTAGGAATTACTTGTTTCTTCTTTTCAGCAGTTGAGACTTCGTTTTTTAACTCAACCGTCAGCTTTTCGTCTAAGGGTTTATCTTTACTACTAAGTAGTTTCTTAGATACTTTGATTGTTTCCTCTAAGCTACGGTTTTCTTTTTGAATTTTGGCTGTTACTTCATTAAATGACTGTATCGCTCTTTGATGTGGTGAAATTGCAAGTACATAGTACCCTATACCGAAACAAAATAGTGCGATAAGAGAAATTATGGCACTTTTCTTTGTATCAATTTTTTTCATAAAATCAAATTTCATTTTAATCTCCAAAAACCAAGTGTTCATTACCCCAAATAGCTAACGGGGACTTCCTATTAAATATTCTGTTTTTATTATACTAAAATATTCTCACATTTTAAAGTAGTCTTTTGATTATTATTCAAGAAAATTACTAGAGTTGTGAAGTGAAGTGTTGCGCGTGGTATATGATTCAATACAAAAAGGATAGCATCACTATATGCTATCCTCAGAATGATGAATTGTACCGTATCCACCAACCTGTGGGGAAACAATATACTTATGGTAAAGGGATGAAACAGTTATCCGAAGTAGAACAGTTACGTTTGCAGGTAGAATTACTAAAAGAGTATCAGAGCTTGGTAAGAGAATCTACAAAGTAAGTCTTATCAAGCTAGTGGAAGAGTATAAGAAAACGTGCCATGTATCAATCATTTTAGAATGTTTCGGTGTTAAACGCTCAACCTTTTATCGCTGGAAACAGGAATGTAAGAATTCCCAGAAAAGAGATGAAATAGCAGATAAAATCGAACAACTCTGTATGGAAAATCACTTTATTTACGGCTATCGAACCATCACTCGCTTGCTCAAGAAAGTTTATAATCTCGTCGTTCTACAACCCTTATGCTTTGCCCCTAATCAATTGATTAGTTTTTCTTACGTTTGCGACCAGCAAATCCAAGAAGGCCAAGAAGACCAATACCTGCAACACTTGCAATAATACTGTCATTATCACCTGTTTCTGGAAGTGTTTGACCATTTCTAGCTTTAACAGCTACTGCGGTAGCTTCTGCTACAGTGTTGACTGTTTGTTCTTGTGTCTTGTTGAATTTAGATACTGATACTGGTGCTGCTTTGACTTGACTGCTTACCACTTTCGGTGCCACAACATCGTCATATTTAGCTTTTGCACCTTGATTTGGTTTTACAACGTCAGTTTCTGGCTCAACTTCTTTATTTTCTGGCTTAGAATTGTCAGTTTTACCAGTTTCAGGTTTAGTATCAGGTGTCACAATATTACCTTTTTTAGCATCATCTAACGCTTTTTGAACTTCATATTTAGTCAACACGGTTTCATATTCTGATTTAGCTGATGCATATTTGCTACGAGCGTCTGTAAGTTTAGCTTGTTCAGCGGCAAGTTTAGTTTGAGCGTTGACAAGTTTAACTTGAGCGGCTGCAAGGTTAACTTGAGCGGCTGCAAGGTTAGCTTGCGCATTTTCTAATTCAGTTTTATGAGCTTTTGCAGCTTCTACAGCCAATTTTGCGTCGTCAAGAGCTTTTTGAGCATTAACAACATCGTTATTTGCTTTTTCAGCTACTGATTTAAGTTCTGCCAATTTAGCTTGTTCAGTTGCAAGTGCAACCATTGCATCATCAGCTTTTTCTTTTGCAACTTTAGCATCTTCTTTTGCTTGTGCAAGCGCTTGGGCTTTAGTTGCTTCTTCAGCTGTTACGGATGCAAGCACAACTTTAGCCACTGCAAGTTTACCTTCAGCTTCTGTTAACTTAGCTTGAGCAGCTCTCAATTCAGCTTCTGCTTTTGGTGTTTGACGTTCACGTGATTCAAGCTCTGCTACTTTTGCTTTGGCGTCATCGACAGCCTTTTGAGCCGTTGTGACTGCTGTTTTGGCTACGGTAACATCTTCTTGAGCAGCTTTCAACGCAACACCTGCAGTTGTTTGTTTCAATACTACTTTATTGTATGCATCTACACTTGGCTCAAAGTTTGCTCGACCGGCTGACAATACATCATATACATGACCACCCCAAATGTCTTGTGCAAATTTAGCTTCATGCAAGCTTGAAGTTGTAGTTACAACATTGAATTCTGCTGGAACTTCAATAAACGAATTACTGTTGTCTTGTAGGTACATTGAAATACCTTGTTGGTCGTAGTCCGTCAAACTAGCTGTATGACTATAATAATCTTTCCCATCATCCACTGTGAATAAAAATACAGCTTCACGAACACCCTCTAGAATTTCGCTTAATGTTGCATAATGAGATCGTTTGTATGCCAAATCACCTGAAAACGGTTTGAAGTGACGTTGATTTGTTAAGTTTTCTCTAACATACAAGTGCTCCAATTCGGGTTTTTTTGTTGAAAGCTCAATTGAGTAGTCAGATCCCGTTTCATCAGTGTTATCACGTAATGCGTTGTATTTCACCGCACGTGCTTTTGCAAGATCCATCATTAAAGTGTTTACTGTTGCATCTGGTAAACCTAGTGCACGACGAAAGGCATTAACTTGGTCTACAAAATATTGGTTTACAATATTGTTCACGTTTTCCGGGAGATTTCGACATCATATTGAGTATTATCAGCTACTGTGATTGTGTCTGGATAAAAGTAATTACAAATCCCATTATCGTTTGCGTCGTAATGGATATCACCATCATAAACATGTACGATTTTAGTATATTGGTTAATGATGTTGGAATCTGTTGTGATTGGAAGCGCGTCATAAATTGCAAAAGCTTCATCAGCTGCTTTCACACGGTCTTCACCTTTAGCATTCACCCATTTCTTCAATGCATTCAAGTATTCTTCTGGAATATTAACTTTTGATTCCCATGTCGCTAATGGTTTGACAGCTTCTGTAGCCGCTTTCGCTTGGCCAAAGGCTGTTTGCGCTTGACTTAAGGCAGCTTCTTTATCTGATACCGTTTGTTCTGCAGCTTTAACACCTTGTTCAGCTGTTGATACGGCACCCTTTGCATCTGAAATTGCTTGGTCAAATTTTGAATCGGCCTTTTTAGCTGTTTCAAGGTTTGTTTCAGCTGTTTTCACATCTGATTTAGCTCGTACTACAGTTGCTTCTGCCACGGTTACATTATCTTGAGCTGTTGATACATCTGTTGATTCTTTTGCGAGAGCCTCTACTTTTGCTTGAGCGGCATTACTTTCAGCTTGTGCCTTATCCGCAGCCGCTTTAGCGTCTGATACCACAGCTTTTTGGTTTGTCACAGCCGTTTGAGCGTTTGTAGCGGTAGCCTGTGCTTCAGTTACTGCCTTTTCTGCAACAGGTACGTGACTGTCAGCTGTTGTGATCGCATTAGTAGCTTGAGCAAAGGCTTCAGGTGTTGCTTTTGCCGCTGTTGCTTGTGCTTCGGCCACTTGTCGTTGAGCGGCATTCACTTGACTTTGAGCATCATTTACTTGATTTTGAGCTAAACCAGTTGCCGATTCTTGAATAACAGCGGCTGTTTCAGCTTTTTCCATATTTTGTTTTGCATCTGATACTTGTTGTTCAGTAACTGTTGATTGAGCTTGCGTTTCAGATACAGCATTTGTGTCTGGTGTAGTTACTGTTACTTCATCAGCATTTACAACACCTGTTGCACAAGCCGCAGCTACAATTGCAGCAGTACCAGCGATAAATTTCATTTTGTTGTTTGTTTCTTTCATAAGTGTTATCCCTCAATAAAATAATTTGTTTTCAAAAATAATAAGGGGTTCCGAGGTTTAACCCCGTATTCGCGCCCGCGTAGGCTGGCGTGAAATTAACCCTGGATGAATAATTATTTACAACTATTAGAAGTTTACTCCCGAAATTTAAAGGGTGTCAAGTATTTTTTTGAAAAATTTAAACCATTATTTCGAGTTAATAAATTCTTTTTAAAATAAGGTTTTTCAATATATTCTAGAATTATTATTATCATTTAATTATTATTAAGATTAGATTGATAATTAAAAAAACAACTGTTTTTTTACACAATTTAAAAAGCGTAAAACCATTACAATTGCAGTGAAAAATGCCAATATATGCTCGTTTTTATTTTTCCTTTAATTTTTTTGAGGATGCAGAAAGCTAAACCTTCACATATTCATCTAGATTTCTAATTTAATTTTTCTTAAAAAGCATCCAAAAAAATTCTACTCTTTAAAAAAAATTTTTTTAAATAACGGTATATTTTTTTCACTAAATATTGAAAAATACTCCCCATAAAAGAAATTATCAACACAATTTATTTCACAAGACATAAATACGACACACAAACTCAATATCATTTTATAAAGTAACTCCAAACTTTTAGAAGAGAAGCTCATAATATTCACACAAAATACTTAAGCTCATCAAAAAAGCTGGACCTCAGTCCAGCTCAGAATGAAGACAAACATCAAAAACGATGTTTGTCTTTTTTTATATTCACACTTAGTATCACCATATGCTATCCTTAGCTAGTCCTATGATTATTGTGCAGGTCTCAAGGTTGCTGCTACTGTTCTGATAGAACTTTGTGTAAGGTCATCATATCTTTCTTCATCTGTGATTACACGAGGTTTTCGAAAGTTCTCGATGGGCTTTTCATGTTCTTTAGCTTGTTTTTTTGCTTGTTCCATCCGTTGGTGTTGAGCTTCTGGACCCCAGTCTTTTTCTGCAGCAATCTCAGAGACCATAAAGGCACTATGTCATTATCAATAATTGGTAAAACAATTGTTTTATTTTTAACAACATTCCAGTCACCCAACTTCATCTTGTAAGAGTAAATAGGGAGGTCTGTTTCCTTGTTAATAGCTCTGACCATGAAAAGATATTGATAATTTGAAAGTTCTCTATCTGTGTTATTCCACTGGATAGTTTTCCTTTTTCCATTTTCGAAACTGCTCAGACATTTCTCTTTCTTCCTTAGTCAAATTACTGTTAGGATGCTTTTTAATATATAATCTTTTCCTAAGATGTTCAGACCATCCGCCTTCTTGCTTTTCACTTTCTAGTATTAACGGTTTTAATATATCGGAATCACCAGTTGAAAAATAAGCCAAAATTTCATTTCCTTTTTGATATTTTTTGATATACCCAAGATAGTTGCCACCCCAATGTGTACTATCCTCATGCTCACTCTGTAAAACAGCCATCTCCTCAAAAACTTTGTCAATCATTTTGGATATCCTAGTAACGTGAAGCAAGTCCGAATATTCATCTGTTAATTCTTCTTTTGTATTTATACACTCAAGTTCATCTAAAAAATTATCATCCCACGGTAGGCTAGACATACTTAATAATTTCGAAGCTCCTGATTCAATAATTTTATTCTGATATTTTTGAGCTTCTCTTTGAATACCAATCATTGATTCAATACTTTGATATTCAAATCCTTCCTGTCTTTGGATAAATTGCTCAAACTTCTCTTTCAACACTTCCTCATAAAAAAAGGTTAAAGCTCTCTCAATCCTCGCTAATCTATTCTGCTCTTCTTGCTTAATCAGGAAAGATGAATTATAAAAATCAACAAAGTATTTTATGTCCAATGTAAAGATATCTTTAATTGAAGCTCCGAGAATACCAAATTTTTCACTAGCTCTGAAAATACCAGTCATCAGTAATTCCCAGTTATCTTTAATAAGAAGGTCATATACTTTTTTAGTATCCTTAACATTTAGTTTTATTTTTTCAAACACAATATTTAGCGGGACGTAACCTAAAACAATTCTCCATAAATTTTCATCATACTGTTCATACAAAATATCTAACATCAGTGCCGTTGGAAAAAACGTCTCCAAAATATACTGTTCAGAGTCACTACCAAAAAAAATTTCATCATATGATTTGAACATCATATTTCTTTTTCGGAAATTGATCTGCTCTTCTTCATTTAATCCAATGTTAGTTTCAAAAGGACTGATTTTACAATTATTGTAAATTGCCTTGACTGCTGACTTGGTAAATAAATGAGGATTTTTTTTATTTATTTTTCCGCTTCGAATTTGTCCAATCAAAGGAGCGTTACTTGAATAGATTTCTTCATTTGACAACATGCTATACTTCGGCTTCTGTTTTTTGTTTACACCATGTTCCCAATAATATTCCCGATTAGATACCTCTTTACGTTCCCTATTAATTTCTCTTACTTTGCAATCTAGCCGTATAGAAGCAATATCGAATAAATATTTCTTTGTATTTTTAAATTCCATCTCAAAAAAATCTGGTACTTTCTTTAACAAAATTAAATATTTTCATCTAAATTATACCATATTTTTTAGTTGTACAATAATAACAAGATATTCTTATCTCAAAATCAAAAGTCCCAAAGGTGCACCAAAGGACGGATTGAAACAATATGATTACTAAACGATAAAGGTTTAATTCTGCATATTACCGTTTCACCGTTTTTTTGTTGTGCCTTTTGCATCATTCGGTAACTGTAATGGCTCATATGTTTCTTTCCGTCCAAGGACTGGAAAGGACAGCTTATGCTAAAAGCAAAAGTTAGAACTCTCTATTGTGAATTACTCGGTCAAGCTATCAAAAGAGAACTGATTGAGCAAGAAATCCCTCAAAACGAAGTATCTTACTATCTTGATGATGACATTCGATTGATTTCAGCCCCTGCTATCAGTCAAATTTTAAAAGGAAAACGCAATATCACTTTGGATACTGTGGATGCCCTACAAGACACACTAGGTCTGCTAAATGTTAAAAGTGTCTTCTTTCCTAATCATAATTTCTGTGAGTTACTCATTTTACAACTTACAGAGTTAATGCTTACTGATGGTCTCCGCTCTACAAAGCAACTCTTACAGTCAAAAGAAAAGGACATTCAAAAAAATCTCTCAGCCTTGGCAACCACCTTATACAATTTCTTCCCTGATTTTCCCGAGGAAGAAACTTCTTACCAAATCGCTGATAGCTTAACTTTATGGTTAATTGAATTTGTCGCACTCGTTGCACAAATTTAAGTCCTACACTTTCAAGATTCTTGAAATCGAAGCATGCCTAAATCATCTATCATAGAGGTGTACTTAGCTAAGACAGTCCCGCTCATGACTAAAAAGGAGCACGTTGACCTAACTCTACAAACACAATGAAAGATAAATGGTGAAAACTATGAAAACTCGTAATCGCAAAGGTGGCTACTCAGCCAATACAGCAACTGAATATATTGACATCAAACAAGCAATTCATTGCTTGAGCACTGAACTTGAACCTCAAATGAGATTTGAAGACGGTCAGCCGACAGGAGAAATTATTGCTCATAAAGCTTGGTTCTCTCAAAAAGGACTTCCACCCTTCCAAGTAAAATTTGAATCTGAGCTAACACTGCCAGCCTATATGACTATGGTTAAATTTGAGAACCTAGAAGCTTGTGAAGTTGGCTATAATGTCTATTTCCGTGCTACTAGTATTAAGGAGGTTAAATGATGACTAATAAAGAACTAGCTCAATACCTGCTCCAAAGTCTCAATATGGGACTTGGAGCCCTCATGCAAGGAGAAACCAGCTATACCAATAGCTTTGACACTAAGATTATGTCTGATGGCTTTCTGTTTATCCCTCGCTTACCAGCAGGTTATATCATTGATGATGAACTCTATCAGAAAATTTTCTTGATTGCCAATGCTGCCCTTTACCCACGTTATACCCTCTTAAAGCAAAATTCAGCCTATTTCATGGCATTAGATACTGATGACATACATGTTCAGCGAGGGCTTTTCTTTCCTTGGAAAAAAGGTGTTTCTGAGCGATTGGTCATCTCAGATTTAGAGGAATTTTCAAAAATGCAGGAAAAAGATATTCTTCCAATTATGAAAAATCTCACTCTGAACTTTAATAAGGTCACTTCGCTAGCAATCGCTGGAAATAGTGGCTCTGGGAAGTCATATGCACTTACCTACTTTCTAAGTTTATTGAAAAACTTTCTGAACTTATTATTGTAGACCCCAAGTTTGATACACCATCTCGCTGGGCTCGTGAAAATGGCATTGCTGTTATTCATCCTCAAAAGAACCGCTCAAAATCGGATTTTGTCTCGGAAATCAATGAAAATCTCAGTAATTGTCTAAATCTCATTCAGCAACGCCAAGAAATCCTTTACGACAATCCTGAATATCAATTTGACCATTTGACAATTGTCATTGATGAGGTACTTGCCTTGAGTGAAGGAGTAAACAAGACTATTAAGGATTCATTCTTTTCACTCTTGTCTCAAATTGCTTTACTTGGACGTGCCACTAAAGTCCATCTATTTTTAGTCAGCCAGAGGTTTGACCACAATACAATACCTGTGTCAGTTCGGGAACAGTTGAATGTACTGGTTCAAATAGGGAATATCAATAAGAAAACGACACAATTTCTCTTTCCTGACTTAGACCCTGAAGGAATTGTTATCCCAATAGGTAAGGGAACAGGACTTATCCAAATCATCGACAATGAACATCCTTATCAAGTTCTTCCTCTTCTTTGTCCTACCTACTACACTAAGAAAGGTATACTCTAAACATGAAAAAGACTTTCTTTCAAAAATCATACAATCTTATTTCCTCCCTTCTTTTCGTTGGGCTAATTAGCTTCATACTCAGTTTCGCTTTCAATCTGCTTGTAAAATTGTTTGGAGATTTTGATATCCCATCTTTGAATAGTTTTATCATCATTATCCAAGATAAACTTATCCTTCTAGGAAGCTACACAAGCCGAATAGCCACCATACTTGTACTAGTTGCTGTTTCTCTGATTATCGTTGAGTTAACCCAACGAATGATTAGCGATAGTATTTTGAACTACTTCAAGTCTGTCTACCAGACGATACGCCTGCGACAATTTCTCAGACAAGATGATAAATCAGAGTCTGCTATCACGATTGATAATCAAACAACCATAACAACATTCAATCCGATTCTTAAAAATTTCAACCAAACAGTAGGAAAAGCAACTGTTGATGTCAGAAAAAGCACTGTTGTCGTCTTTCTCAAATATCCAAGGACACAACAAGCTCAGAAACTTCTGAGAGATATGGAAGCTCATATCAAGGAAGAAATTTCTAGCCGTAATCCAAATTATTATTTTTCTTCACCTAATCGGGAAGGAAATAAGCTCTGGTTTAAAGCTACAAGAAGATAAGGAAAGGGCGGTGCTTGGCTCACAAAGTGAAAGCCAAAGGCACTGCCCTTTCAAACTCTCTAACTTAGCTATGTAATGGGGCTACTACGACCCCCATTACACCAATAATCAATAATCACAGTTTCGAAACAAGATTACCAAAATCACCCTAAATTTCTCCTAACAGATAAGAACTAGAAACGAGGTACCTGCCTATGGCAAAAGAAAAACGTTCTAACAAGTGGGCTTTCTTACTCTATCAAGAAAGTGCTCCTGAAAACTATTTGGAAATCCTTGAAGAAATGCACGTCCCCTTTGTGCTCAGTCCATGGCATGATAAAGATGTCAATAGACAAACAGGTGAGTTTAAGAAGTCGCATAAACATGGCGCTTTGTTCTTTGACTCACTTAAAAGCTACACGCAAGTCTCAGAACTAATCAAAGAAAAATTAAATGGTCCATCCCATGTTGAACCTATAATGTCACCCAAAGGCATGTATGACTATTTTACTCATGCTGAAAATCCAGAGAAGACCCCCTATAACATCAATGATATTGAATCAGGTTGTGGTTTTGAGCTTGATAAATTTTTAGTCAACAGTAATACAGATAATTTTTTATCCTTAGTTATTGATATTATAGAAGAACACAACTTTACAGAGTTTAATACACTCGTGAGGTATGCACGAACAGATAACCCTCATCTTTTGAGACTGTTAATGAACAAAACCTATTTTTTTGCTAAGTATTTAGACTCTCGACGACATCAGAAAGATAGAAAAGAGGATAAGTAAATGATTCAAATTGTAGATAAAATTGAACTAATGATCCTTACAGGATATACCGATGCACAGGCTAGCAAGTTGATCAGAAAAGCCAAACAAAAGCTCCTACAAGATGGCTTTGAGTGGTATGGAAATAAAAAGGTGGGACGTGTCCCTTTAAAAACCATTGAAGACATTCTAGGTGTTGAGTTATCCGCTAAACATGATATAATTAATCCCGTACTGGAAGATACTGTTAATGAGTAAGGAGATTACACATGGCAGTAACTAGACAAAAAAATAAAAAATGGAAGGTGGATCTTAGTGACGGTTATGACGCTATAACAGGCGGTCAAAAGCGTCACAGAAAAACAAATTTCAAATCACGTAAAGAAGCTGAACGTTATGAAGCTGATTACCGTATCAATAAACTTCATCAAGTGGGACACAAAGACAAAGTCTCTGTAGCTTACCTCTACTCTCTTGTCAAAGAAGAAGATGAAATCCGGGGTAATAAAAGAGGGACTATCGACAGTCAAAAATCTTATTATCGGATGTACGTCTCTAAGTATTTTAAAAATGCTAATATGAGAGACGTCTCGCTTCAAGATATCAAGCAATATCGTGACTGGTTAAGAATACAACCTAGCGTAAAAGGTGGCACACTAACTAATTCACACATTAATCAACAAATGATCTTTGTTCATAAACTATTTGATATTGCTGTAACCAATGGCATTAGAATGAACAATCCTTGTGATGGTCTGCGTCGTTTGCCACAACAAAACAAAGAAATGGCCTACTATACACCTGAACAATTTAAACGATTTGATTCACTTTTTGAGGAGTCAGAATATCAATACCAGCTTTTATATCGGTTATTGATGTATACTGGTGTTCGAATTGGTGAGGCACTAGCACTTACTTGGGAGCAGATCAACCTTGATGAAAAATATGTTGATGTAAAATTTTCAGCATACTACCGAAATAGTGAGGTCCATATTGGAACTGTTAAGACTACTCAATCTAACAGACGCATATACATTCACAATGCTTTTGTAGAAGAGCTAAAAAGTTGGAAAGCAAAGCAATTTGAACTACTCAAGGCTTTTACAGACAACACTGACTCTTTACAGATTTTCCAAAACTCACCAGAGGTTCTAACCAGTCCAGATATTTCTAATTTCAGGACAAAACTGAAAAAACGCATGCCTAAAAATTTAAAACTGATTCGTAATCATGATTTTAGACATTCTCATGCAGCCTTTCTCGTTTCACAAGGTCTTAGAAATGGAGAGGGGAAAGACTATATTTTCTTCACACTTATGAAACGTCTTGGACACAGCTCTATCAATACAACAATAAATGTATACTCACATTTATTCCCAACTCAACAAAAAGAGGTAGCTTCTGCCTTTGATAATTTTTAAGAATAAGGCAAATTAAGGCATCAAATTTTAATAAACAAGGGCTAAACCCTTGATACGAAAGGAATCTAGAAACTATTATGATGAACATGCAGAACATGATGAAGCAAGCTCAAAAGCTTCAGAAACAAATGGAAAAAAGCCAAGCTGAGTTGGCTGCTACAACCTTCACTGGAAAATCAGCACAAGACTTGGTTGTTGCTGAATTGACTGGTGACAAAAAAGTGGTCAACATCACTTTTGCTGATGCTGTCGTGGATCCTGATGATGTGGAAACACTTCAAGATATGACTGTTCAAGCACTTAACGATGCTCTTGGACAAATTGACGAAGCGACTAAAAAATCAATGGGTGCCTTTGCCGGTAAATTGCCATTCTAAAAAATGAAAAGGAATCTCGCAGTTCCTTTTTTCTATTAACAATTCAGTCATAACATACAAAAGACTTGGACAAGAAATCCAAGTCTTTTTAAGATAGTCATATAAAAATTTTATTCTTCAACCAAAGCAAGACCTGACTGTGCGTCTTCTTCGTTGGCCAATTTATAGCGATTCTTTTTGACCTAAGTAGATGCTCGCTGAATTTAATGAACTTTCTAAATTAGGGTAATTCACATCTTCATTCGCTGTTTGGATAGGTACCGGTCCTGAAATTAATAGCTCATCAGCATTCTTGACATAAATCTGGTATTCTCCAACTTCGCTAGTTTGAGCTAAAATCTCATTCAACAAGTCTGGGTTAAGCGTTTGAGCGACACCATCAACCACTTGATTAGCGTCCTGCTTATGCTCCGATGAGTCCACTACTTCAGTGATAACGATGTAGTCAGGAGTTTCCTCATCTGAAACTTTAGTTCCTTCAGTTTCTGGCTGTTTTTGTCCAGGTGTTTCTTGCTTCTTCGTCTCTTGAGCTTGTCCATCATGGGTCTTCAATTCCTCATCACTAACGGTTTGAACTTTAGTTTGATTAGCATCTAAATCAAGTTTTGGAGCTTCTTTGACATCAGCTGAAGCTCCACTGGTACCCATGAATAGAGCTAGAGTCCCCAAAGTAGCAATCAAGCTGATTACTGCTTTGCCGATAAAACCATTATCTTTGTTTTTAATCATAAATCCCTCACTATTTGTTTGGTTAGCTCTAACTGGCTAACAACGAGTCCAATTTGCTGCTGTAGGTGGTAAAAGGTTGGTTGAGCTGTTTGACCAACCCTTCACCCAGATAACAATCTTAGCATGCAAAAACCTTGATTTCAAGCATTTCTTTAATTTTTAAGCATTTTAAATAAATGACAACTTCATGTCTTAAAATTGATGACAATCTATTATCTGATTAGCTTTTTTACGCTATGCAAATGGTAATTTCTTTAAATGGTACTTAGGGAAATAATACTTGTTTTTTAGACAGATTCTTCAGAAACCACTTTTGCTGACTTACCTCCTCCAAAAATTTATCGGATAGCAAAATTCTGTCCAAACACTTTAAATGCAACTATAAAAAGAATTCTTGATTCAGGAAGTGGAGTTTTCAACATCCTAAAATACTATTAGAAACTAAAACCCCTCAATTAGACCAAAGAAAGCTACAACAAAAGTATTTATAAAACGCATCCCAATAAACAACTCATTCTAAAAATGCGCACCTCTCATTTAGATATCTAATTTTAAAGTATTTACAACTTCTTTAAAAAAATAACTAACACAAAAAAATGATTACGAAAAGGCCGCTATTTCCCCATGAATAAATTAACCCATATAGAAAATGTATCTTCCAAATGCAAAAAAATGGCGGTATTCTGGATATATCCATGCTCGAAACTATGAAAAAACTCTTTATCCATCATCAACTCTGACGCAAAAGTAGATTCCTCTGACACCCCTATGGTGAAACATTTACCGACCTAAAAGCCTCCGACAATGATGGAAATTTGGAAAAATGGGAAATCCACTCAGTAAAAGACTAAAAATAACCTAACTTTATAACTATTCCACCAAATTTTTCACCCTCACTCAAAGCTCATCTAGAATAGGTTTTTTTCTCATGTGTAAACGCTTCACTCAAATTTCTGTCACATGTAAGAAAAATCTTATCGTCTTTTGAACCTTTTTTTGCTTCAAAAACCTAGATATTCCAAGGAAAAATCCGTTACAATAGAGTACGGAAAGATAGGTAATTATCAGCATCATTATTTTCGTATGAAAGGGAAATTCATGGCTTATATTCAAATGAAGCATAGCTATAAACGCTATAAAACCGGTGATCTGGAAATTATCGCAAACAACGACGTAAGCTTTGATATTGAAAAAGGGGAGCTTGTCGTTATTCTCGGTGCCTCTGGTGCCGGGAAATCAACCGTTCTTAACATCTTGGGTGGTATGGACACCAATGACGAAGGCCGCGTCATTATTGATGGTAAGGATATCTCTGAATACACAGCTAAAGAACTGACAACCTATCGTCGTGAGGACGTTGGCTTTGTGTTCCAATTTTACAACTTAGTTTCAAACCTTACGGCCAGGGAAAACGTCGAACTAGCATCCGAAATCGTTCCAAACGCTAAAGATGCTACTCAAACACTCGTCGAAGTCGGTTTGGGAGACCGCTTAGACAACTTCCCATCACAACTATCTGGTGGGGAGCAACAGCGTGTTGCCATTGCACGCGCCGTTGCCAAAAATCCAAAGATCCTTCTTTGTGATGAACCAACGGGGGCTCTGGATTATCAAACAGGGAAACAAATCCTGACCCTCCTTCAAGAAATGGCTCGCAAACAGGAAACAACTGTTATTATCGTGACCCATAATGCTTCTCTAGCTCCAATCGCCGATCGTGTCATTCGAATGCACGATGCCAAGATTAAGAGTGTGGAACTTAATCCTAATCCACAAAAATCGAGGACTTGGAATACTAGAAAGGAGCACCGTCATGAAAAAAACAACTTATTGGAAAGATGTTTGGCGAACCTTTGTAGCTTCTAAAGGGCGTATGCTCTCTATTGCCTTGCTTATGGCACTGGGATCCTTTGCCTTGATTGGTCTTAAAGTAACTTCTCCTAATATGAAAAAAACTGGGGAACACTTCTTCAAGACGCATCAAACAGCTGACTTGACCTTAATCAGTACTTACAGTATCAACCAAACCGATCAGGACCTTCTCAATACGATTAAAAAGAAGAATGTAGATATCGAGTATGGTTATTTCAAAGATGCTGTCATCAAGGGGAAGAATACGGCATTTCGTATTTTCTCTAAACCTAATAAAATCTCTACTTACGACCTTATTGAGGGGAAACTTCCTACTAAGGACGGGGAAATCGCTCTTTCCTCAACTTATAAAGAAGAATATAGCGTCGGAGATAAGATTAACTTTTCTGAGCCAGTAGATAGCTCAGGGCAAAAACAGTTAAAGGAACAAACATATACCATTACTGGTTTTGTTAATTCCTCTGAACTTCTCTCTAGGAACCGCCTTGGTAATGCCAGCGCTGGTACGGGGAAACTGGATGGCTATGCCATTGTTCCAGAGACGGACTTCACCTCTAATGATTATATGATTGCCCGCATCCGCTACAAGGATTTGGAAAATGTTAGTCCTTTTAGCAAGGAATACGCAAATAAGATTTCTGAACGAAAGGCTGAACTCAAAGAACTCTTTAAAGACGAACCTGAGAAACGCCTCGCTGAAATCAAGTCACAGTCTCAAGCTCAAATTACTCAAGCTAAACAAGAGCTTGAAACAGCACTCGCACAGACCCAGCAAATGGCTACAAGCAACCCTGCTGAAGCTGCTAGCGTCAAAGAAGCTACTGCCAAGATTGAAGCCAAACAAAAAGAACTCGAAGAAAGTCAAGCAATGGTTGATAATTTACCAGCGCCTAGCTATCAATTCTACTCTCGTCGAGAGATTCCGGGTTCTGAGGGATATGTTGCTTATGAAAGTAATATTAACATCATTCACGATGTGAGTAATATCTTCCCTGTCGCTCTCTACTTTATGGCAGCTTTGGTTACCTTTGTAACCATGGGACGCTTTGTTGAAGAAGAACGTGGTAAGGCTGGTATTTTCAACGCCCTAGGCTACAGTAATTCGCGAATTATCCATAAATTCGTCATTTATGGTTTGATAACGAGTATTACTGGTACAACTGCAGGTGTTATTACCGGTCATACACTACTTCCGCTTCTAATCCACAACACTTATAAGAGCGATTTGCAACTTCCTGCTTTCGAATTGCACTTCTACCTAGGACTTACTCTTGTGGCCTTCCTTTTAGGTCTCTTATCTGCTGTGCTACCTGCCTTTGCGGTTGCCAAGAAAGAGCTCTGGGAAAAACCTTCCCAACTCCTCCTTCCAAAACCACCTCGTGCAGGAGCTAAGATTGTCCTAGAACGCATCACACCTCTTTGGAAACGTCTCAGCTTTACGGAAAAAGTTACCATGCGTAATATTTTCCGCTATAAGCAACGGATGTTTATGACCCTCTTTGGTGTCGCAGGTTCTATTGCACTGCTCTTCGCAGGTTTAGGCATTCGATCTTCTGTATCTAACCTTAACCAGCAACAGTTTGAAGACATCATTCACTATGATATGATTGTTGCCAAGCAACCAAATACGTCAAGTGCTTTGGATGAGGAACTCACCAAACTCCTCGATAGTAAAGACGTTAAAGAATACTTGAATGTCCATTTTGAAACCTTGCAAAAAATTGCCGGTAGCAACAAGGACACTCAGGAAATCTCAACCCTTGTCTTTAATGACCGTGACGATAAACTCGTTGATAGTTACGTTAGCTTGCATGACCGAGACCGTAATAAGACTCTCAAGCTATCTAATGACGGAGCTATTATCTCTGAAAAAATGGCAAAACTCCTAAACCTCAAGGTTGGAGATACCATTACTGTGCAAAACAGTCAGGATGAGTCTGTCAAGATTAAGATAGCTGGTATCACTGAAATGTACATGGGGCATTTCCTCTTTATGAATGCTAGCTACTACCAAAAAGCTTTTGGGACACCTTCAGTGAATAATGCCAACCTTATTACTCTCGCTGAACCAACTAAGCAAAATGTTGAAAATATGGCAGCCAAATTCATCAACTTACCTAATGTTTATGGCGTTGTTCAAAACAACAACCTTAAACTGCAAATCAGCACTATGGTCAATTCATTGACACAAGTTATTGGTATCTTGATTACGGTTTCCATTCTCCTTGCTGTGGTTGTTCTCCATAACCTCACTAACATCAACGTTTCAGAACGTATCCACGAGCTTTCAACCGTTAAGGTTCTTGGTTTCTACAATAACGAAGTATCCCTCTACATCTATCGTGAAACCATTTACCTTTCAATCATCGGTATCTTCGTAGGGTTCGGTCTTGGACAGGCACTTCACCATTATATGGTAAGCATCATTCCTCCAGATCGTATCATGTTTGATCCATCTCTCGGATTGGCTACCTACCTTTTACCAGCTGTCCTTATCGGCATAATCCTTATTATCCTTGGCTTCGTCATCAACAAACGTCTTGCCAAACTTAATATGCTTGAAGCCCTAAGCTCAGTTGAATAAGCTAAAAACGCCTGAGAAGTAATTCTCAAGCGTTTTTTATGTTCGATAACCTATTTTGTTTTAGTCTTAGCCAACTCCAGACAGTAGGTTTTCACATGACAATGAGGACAAGTCAGCTTACGAGTCCTTGGTGTATGTCCAGCAATGGCAAATTCTTTAAAACTTGGATCAAAGATCCTATGACAATTAGGACAGAGGTATTCAACCTGCTTTCTATAATGATATACCAATAGATTTATGGCTATTAAAAATGTCGGACAGACAACAAACAAACCTCTGGGATCCTTAAAATAATAAAATGACAACCAGTAGGCCCATCAGATAAAGAAGGGAGGTTAGAATGACACTCCCATACATTCTCAACTGCAAATGACGCCATGATTTTTGATTTTCCATAAGACGTGAAATGTCTGACAAATCTTCCAACGAAAGTTGACGCCGCTTAGCAGTGGCTTTTTGCAAGTGACGGGCACGTTTTAGTCTGACCTCTATTTCCTCTGAAGACTTTTCCAAGCTTTCGATTTGGTCTGTCAACAACAGCTCTAAAACCTGTTCCCTATTCTCCTCTTGCAAGAGTTTGGATTTGTTTGATTGAGAAATCCAAATCTCTTAAGAAACAAATGACTTGCAGTCGTTCCAAGTCTGATTCGTGATAGATTCTCCGACCACCCTCTGTGACTTCAGATGGCGTCAAGATCCCTCGTTGATCATAGTACTGGACAGTCCTAACAGACACTTCTGCTGCTTTAGCCAACTCTCCTGTTGAAAACTGCGACATCTCAGTCACCTCCTTTTAAGATTTTCTATCAAAGGAGGTCTTTCACCACCTTTGATACCTAGATTCCACCTTATAACGTAAGGTAATATGCAAGCTATCACCCTAGAGGATTTTCTTTTCTTACAGAAAAAGTTAGCTATCACTCTTTACAGCCTTTACAGTTCTTGTAAAGCTTTAGTCGAAAAGACCGCCCAAACCTAAGGCTGCAAAAGGATTGTTACTGACTTCTTCCTGTTGCTCCAAAAGTTTGGCATTCTCATCTAATTCGAGAAACTTCTCGTAAATCTGAGCGGTCATCCGAGCATCCTCCAAGCTGTTATGCCCGTGTCCCTTGATTCCGAAGAAATCTGCCACACTGGTTAGCTTGAGATTGACAATACCATTCAAATCCGAAGCACGACGGTCAAAGGCCTCATCAAAAACATCTAAAGCATATTGCTCTTCCAAGTCTAAACCATTTTCCAACAAAATAGGCAAGTCCGACTTAAGGGCATTGTAGCCGATAAGTGGAGTGTCGCCAACAAATGATTTAAAATCCGCCAGAACGGACTCTAGCTTTGGTGCCTTGGCAATCTTATCCGCTGTAATTCCCGTCAAACCATTGATAAAGGACTGTAAAGGAACGTCCGAATAGACAAAAGAGTCAAACTGATCCACTTCCTCATGCTGATCCATCTTAATGGCAGATACTTGGATAATATGGCTAACACCATCCACTGTGTTGAACTCCAAATCAAAGGCAATATAAGTTTCTAAATTTTCCATTTTATCTCCTATAATAGTTAAAGCTGAGACTGAGTCCCAGCTTCTTTTTTATTTTCCAAATAGACGTCCAAAGAAACCTTTTTTAGAAGCTTCTTCTTGTTTGGTCTGGATTTCTTCCACTTGGGCCTTGGCTTCGTCAACCTCAACCTTAGCCTCATCGAGTTCCAGTTTAAGCTCTTCCTTGTCCTTCATAGCAGTCAAGGTCAATTGTTGCTGTTGATCGATTTGCTTGTCCTTTTCAGCGATTTGAACGTCTTTGACACGCAATTGATCATCCATGTTAGACAACTGCTCATCCTTAGCCTTCAACTGAGCATAAAGACGGGCAATCTCAGAGTTTTTCTCGTCTACAAGAATCTCTAACAACTCACGTTGCTTTTGTTTCTTCATCGATTGGCTCATCGTCAAAGATGGTTTTCTTGTAGATTTCCTCCAACTTAATCAAGCCACTGCGTTTAACGACAGTAACCCCTTTAGCATTTTTTTCTAGATCTTCTTCTGGAAGTTGTTTGACACGATTATTGACTGCTTGACGACTAACGCCAAGGATTTCAGCAATCTCGCTGACTGTCTTTTCAATACTCATAATAGCCTCATTTTCTCTTGAAATGTCTTACTATGAGAATATCACAATCACTCCTTTCTGTCAATTTGACTAGTTATTCTGGATATCTGAAGGACTCTTTTTAAGTTCCTTTTTCCTTTCACTCTTCAAACAATTTACTTGATAGGAAGCTAAGCTTTTGGTAAACTATGTGTGGGTATAAATGTATATAGAAGGAAAGTCTTTGACTTAAACAATCGGTACTTCCAAATTAGGTTTGGCCGGTATCAGATCTGTTGTATCTAGGAATGGTGGGAACAATTCCACAAGGTTTGGGATTTTCATTCTTGCTCCAATTATGGGTGGCATTCGAGCAACCTTGGTTGCAAAACTGCTTGATATTGAAGCATAAATCACATTATCTTCAACGGTTTGACTGTTGGAGTTTTTTTATTGTCAATCCACTCGCTCACTAAAGTCTCATATTGCCATCCGAGATTGAAAAAAGCCCTAAATTATGCCATAATAAACAAAAGCAAAATAGAAAGAATGAGTCCTATGAAAAACTTCCGTGATGATATTAAGGTCAATTATTTGGCCCAGCCCTTCTTAGAGCCAATCGTTGAACAAATGACCACTGTATTCGACCCTGAGATTGAGCTAGACATTTACAACCTTGGTTTGATTTATGAAATCACCGTCGATGAAAATGGCCACTGCTACTTCCTTATGACCTTTACTGATACTGGTTGTGGCTGTGAAGAGACTATGCCTTATGAAATCGCTGAAAAGCTAAAATCCATTGACGGCATTAACTCTGTCAAGGTGGAAACCACTTATTCACCAGTCTGGAAGATGACACGTATCAGTCGTTATGGACGCATTGCCCTTGGTATCTCACCTCGAGGCGGAAAATAAAAGGAAAACCGATTGGACATTTCCAACCGGTTTTTTTGAGGCTAACAGCAGATAGACGATCACTTTTTCATGATGCTGCCATCAACTGTCTCAGGATTTAACATCCAAAAAATCACATCGCACATATGTCCGGTGTGATTTTTATTTTATATCATGTAATTAGGCTTTACCTGATTTATCCATGTTCCAGAAGTCGGTAACGGCACCACGAGATGCTGATGAAACGATGTGAGCATACTTTACCGAGGACACCACGGCTATAAAGTGGTGGCAACTCAGTTTCAGCTTTACGCTTCGCCAACTCTTCGTCTGAAACGTGCATAGTAATTTCTTTGGTATCTTGGTCAACTGTAACCATATCACCTGTACGGAGGTAGGCAATAGGTCCACCAACCTGAGCTTCAGGAGCAATGTGACCAACAACGAGTCCGTAAGTACCACCTGAGAAACGTCCGTCTGTCAAGAGGGCAACTTTGTCCCCTTGACCCTTACCAACGATCATTGATGACAATGACAACATTTCTGGCATACCAGGACCACCCTTAGGACCTACAAAACGTACAACAACTACGTCGCCATCAACGATTTCATCAGAAAGAACTGCTTCGATGGCATCTTCTTCTGAGTCAAATACTTTAGCAGGACCAGTGATGTTACGAACTTTAACCCCTGATACTTTGGCAACCGCACCTTCTGGAGCCAAGTTACCTTTCAAGATAATCAATGGACCATCAGCACGTTTAGGATTTTCAAGCGGCATGATGACTTTTTGACCTGGTGTCAAATCATCGAAGGCCTCCAAGTTTTCTGCAACAGTCTTACCAGTACATGTGATACGATCACCGTGAAGGAAACCATTCTTAAGAAGGTATTTCATAACGGCTGGCACACCACCGACGTTGTAAAGGTCTTGGAAGACATATTGACCTGAAGGTTTCAAGTCAGCCAAGTGAGGTACACGCTCTTGGAAATCGTTGAAATCTTCAAGTGTCAAATCAACATTAGCAGCGTGAGCAATAGCGAGCAAGTGAAGTGTCGCATTGGTTGAACCACCAAGTGCCATTGTGACAGTGATGGCATCTTCAAAGGCTTCACGTGTCAAGATATCTGATGGTTTAAGACCTAGTTCAAGCATCTTAACAACCGCACGACCTGCTTCTTCGATATCTGCTTTTTTCTCAGCTGATTCTGCAGGGTGAGATGATGATCCTGGAAGACTCATTCCCATTACTTCGATGGCTGTCGCCATTGTATTGGCAGTATACATACCACCACAACCACCAGGGCCAGGGCAGGCATTACATTCAAGTTCTTTAACCTCTTCAGCGGTCATATCACCGTGGTTCCATTTACCGATACCTTCGAAAACAGAAACCAAGTCGATATCCTTACCGTTAAGATTACCTGGTGCAATGGTACCACCATAGGCAAAAATCGCCGGAATATCCATGTTAGCAATGGCAATCATAGAACCAGGCATGTTCTTATCACATCCACCGATAGCCACAAAGGCATCGACGTTGTGACCACCCATAGCTGCTTCGATTGAGTCAGCAATGATATCACGAGATGTCAATGAGAAACGCATCCCTGGTGTCCCCATGGCAATACCATCAGCAACGGTAATCGTACCAAATTGAACTGGCCAAGCACCTGCGTCTTTAACACCTTCTTTGGCAATTTGACCAAAACCGTGCAAGTGCATATTACATGGTGTGTTCTCAGCCCAAGTTGAGATAACCCCAACAATAGGCTTTTCAAAACTATCATCCGTCATCCCAGTCGCACGAAGCATGGCACGGTTAGGTGATTTAACCATGCTATCGTAGACAGATGAACGGTGTTTCATGTTATTTTCAGACACGATATTTTCCTCCATAGTTAATAACTATTCTAATTTAAACTTCTACTCCTATTCTAACATAAATTGTCTAAAAAGACTGACCATTTACCAACTATTCTCCCTTTTTAAATTATGCTAAAATAAAGGCATGAAACATTTTGATACTATCGTTATTGGTGGGGGGCCTGCTGGCATGATGGCAACCATTGCCTCAGCCTTCTATGGCCAACAAACCCTCCTAATTGAAAAAAACAAACGTCTCGGAAAGAAGCTGGCTGGTACTGGTGGTGGACGTTGTAATGTTACTAACAACGAACTTTAGACGACCTTCTAGCAGGCATTCCTGGTAATGGACGTTTCCTCTATAGCGTCTTTTCACAATTTGATAACCACGATATCATTGCTTTTTTCGAGGACAATGGTGTCAAACTCAAGGTTGAGGATCACGGACGCGTCTTCCCTAAGACAGATAAATCACGGACCATTATCCAAGCTCTGGAAAATAAAATTCAGGAACTGGGTGCTAGTATCCTTACCAATACAGAAGTTGTCTCCGTCAAAAAAGTTGATGAGCAATTCCAAGTCAAGTCTCCAGACCAGACTTTTACCAGTGATAAACTCATCGTTACAACTGGAGGAAAATCTTACCCATCGACTGGTTCAACTGGTTTTGGACATGATATTGCCCGCCATTTTAAGCTCCATGTCACTGATCTTGAAGCTGCGGAAAGTCCACTCCTAACCGACTTTCCTCACAAGGCTTTACAGGGAATTTCTCTTGACGATGTCACTCTGTCCTATGGCAAACACAAGATTACCCACGACCTTCTTTTCACCCATTTTGGCCTATCTGGACCAGCTGCCCTACGTCTTTCTAGCTTTGTTAAGGGTGGTGAGATTGCCCATCTGGACTTTCTTCCCAACCAAAGTCTAGAAAATCTCAAGACTTACTTTGAGGAAAATCGCGAGAAATCTGTCAAAAACACCCTCAAAGCGCTTGTGCCTGAGCGTGTTGCTGAATTCCTAGCAGAAGATAAGGCTGATAGCAAGGTTAAACAACTGCACCCCAAAGACTTGGAAAACATTATCAGTCAGCTTAAGGACATGGAAATCCCAATCACAGGTAAAATGTCACTTGCTAAATCCTTTGTGACTAAAGGTGGCGTTGACCTTAAGGAAATTAATCCCAAGACCCTAGAAAGTAAAAAAGTCCCTCACCTACACTTTGCAGGAGAGGTCCTTGATATCAACGCCCACACTGGTGGCTTTAACATTACTAGTGCCCTCTGTACTGGTTGGGTTGCAGGTATTCAAAGCCCTTGAGACTAGGTAGTTTTTTCAAATAAGGACAACAAAAAGGTCCCTTCTGTCATAGAAGGGATTTTTTGTCTATTTCTCAAAGGAGAGGAGGGGATTCGAACCCCCGAGCCCCGTTAAGGACTACACGCTTTCCAAGCGTGCGCACTCGGCCTCTATGCGACCTCTCCACAACAAACGATTAGCCATTAATAGACTAATCGTTATTTTTAATCAAGTTTTCAAGAGTTAATCTTTAAACTGAGCCTCTACTCGGTAGATGACCTGCCCTTTTTCCGAGAACTTACGCTCGTATTCAGTCATGACGTTGCCTTCATAATCACTGGCATGAAGGTCCAACCAAACTTTGTTGAGAACCATTCCATACTGTGAAAAGCTCGCCAAACTGTATTCAAAAAGTCCACGATTGTCTGTCTTAAAGTGAATCTCTCCATTTTCAGGCAAAATTTGCTTATAAGTATCTAGGAAAGTCTTGTATGTCAAACGACGTTTCTCGTGGCGACTCTTAGGCCATGGATCTGAGAAATTCAGATACATCATATCCACTTCGCCATCTTCAAAATAATTGGTCAAGGCTGAACCATCCACGCGCAAGAGTTTGACATTTTCAGCACCCGAAGCCAAAACCTTATCCAAGGCATAGCTCAATACAGACAGCTGAATATCAATACCAATGTAGTTGATGTCAGGGTTTTGTTGGGCCATACCAGTAATGAAGGCCCCTTTACCAGATCCTACCTCGATATGGATAGGATTATCATTACCAAAAAGCTCATGCCACTTACCTTTAGCAGCTTCCGGCTCAAGAATAACGTACTGAGGATGGTTAGCTAGGTGTTCCTCTGCACCTTTACGTTTTCTAACTCGCATGTCTACTTTCTAATATCTGTGCAAGGTCTCTCTGAATTTACGAAGTTCATAAATCTCTCGGTTGGCATGTTCCATATCACGACTATCAAAGAATTTTGAAATCTGTGTCAAGTATGAAAATTGCCCATACCAGTAAATCTTGTCCATCACAAGGTCATTGTTCTTATAACCATAGTATGACAACCACTGGGGCCAATGTGCCAATGGAATGTAATGGCTGAGGATCTGTGCCACATCATACATACGATCTGTTAGACGTACAGAATCCCAATCAACCAAATAAATCAATCCTGAGGTTGTGATGACAAAGTTACTATGACGAGCATCTCCGTGAACAATTGTTGCAATCTCCGCACGAAACTCTGGAAGATGACGTTTCAAATCTCTAACAACGTCTTGAAGGAAGCCATTTTCACGCAATTGATAAGCGGCATTTTCTTCCCACTCGTGTAGAAGATCAAAAGGATTTTCAATATGATAATCCAACTGCAAGAGTTGATTAACCAAGTGTTTAGAGCGGTGCAAATTACCAAGAATTTGGATAATCTGTTTACTATTCATGTCATGTTTGGTCAAAATACGACCATCAAGCCACTCCTGTGCACTCATCATGTCACCATTTCCCAGACGCTTAGCCCACAAGAGCTGTGGTGCAATCTGTTCCTTAGCAAGAGCTGCCAAGATTGGTGTTGTATTCATCTTCACAAAGACGCGATCTCCGTTTGGGTAAGTTCCCATATAGGCCTTACCACTATTTCCTTTGAGAGGAGTCAGGCTCAAATCTTTATCTGTTGATGTCACCTAGGCATCTCCTTTTTCTTTAGTCATTTGTTTCTATTTTAACTTATTTAATAGGTGTTAGTCAATCATCTTCTTAAGCTTGGCCGGTAGGTAAGCAAGGCTCAAAACCAGCATAATTCCAACCAAAATCAGGCTAAACTTAAGATCGAAGAGGCAAATAGCCTGGACCAGAGTCAGCACAAGTACAATCTGAGTAATCAAGCGCTTAAGATTGCTCACCTGCATGTCTTTTCCAACTGGCATAAGGTTAGCCATTCTCTGATAAGCAAAGTGTGATTTTAGTGCTGTGAGCTGGAAGAGCAAGAGGTAGTCAAAAACAACCACAAGCACCATAGCCAGCCATTTCAGGAACCAAAAAGATAACTAAAAGCGTTAGGGCAAAAAGGCGTAGGCTAAGGGCAAAGTAATCTCCAGAACGCAAGAAGGCTCTTAGGTAAAGATTATACCAGGTATTTTCCTTGTCTTTCTTTGTACGTTTGAGAATACCATCCAAATAGGCACGACGTTTAACACTCGACGTAATCCCTTTAACATTGGTAAAGAGTGAAAAGAACTTCAAGATCGATTGTTGACGCTTATTTTCTCCTGCAATAGCTTCAGTCCAATTCAGTCCAGACTGCTTATAAAAAGGTTGAGCCTTTTTCTGGAAAATAACATACTTAAGAATAGCCATAGCCACACCTACAAGGATAACTCCCCAAACTGGAAGTCTCAAGGCTAAAAAGAGAGGAATAACCAAAATAAAAATCAGGGTTTGTACTATTACCCAAAATCTAAAAGCACGTCCTGTTGCCTTCTTAACATGGTCTAGCACCTCTTCTTCCTTAACCAAAAGGTAGTGCTTGTCCGCAGGTTCTAGATAAGTCGCAATATTCCCCCAGAAAGGTAATAACAGACAAAGCACAAGCAGGCCAAGAATGATTGCCCACGGATTTTTTGGAAAATGCTTCAGCAACTGGCTATACTGAACCAAGACAAAGCCTAGCAGAAAGAGAAGAACCAAGATAAAATGATCATTAAAAACGTAGCGACTATACTTAGCACAGCGGGCATTGAATCGCTTGCTACGCTCCTTAAATAGCTTAGCTATCATGACAATTCTCCCTTAGTTAACTGCATGTAAATATCGTTAAGACTGGCACTACTGTCACCAAATGTCTCACGAAGCTCTTCAAGGGTCCCCTGTGCCAAGACTTGACCGTGATGCAAGATGACAAAACGGTCACACATTTTCTCAGCCGAATCCAAAACGTGAGTCGACATGAGAATAGCCTTACCATTCGCTTTTTCCTCAGCCAAAAGCTCAATCAAGTCCGAAATCGCCAAGGGATCCAAACCTAGGAAGGGCTCATCAACAATGAGAAGACTTGGACCAACAATAAAGGCACAGATAATCATGACCTTCTGCTTCATTCCCTTTGAAAACTGAGTCGGGAACCAATCTAACTTTTCATCTAAGCGAAAGAGTTTGAGGTACTTGTCCGCACGTGCCATCCCCTCAGTCACATCAAGACCATAGGCCATCAACACCGTTTCCAAATGTTCACGAAGCGTCAACTCTTCATAGAGACTTGGCGTTTCAGGAATATAGCCAATCTTCTGACGATAGCTAGCTGGATCTTGTTGAATAGTTAACCCATCAATAGCAATCTGTCCCCCATAAGGTGTTAAGAGACCAATAATCTCGTTAATTGTTGTTGATTTCCCAGCACCATTAAGACCAATGAGACCAACCAATTCACCATCAGCCACCTCAAAAGTCACATCTTTTAGGACGGGAATATTAGCGTAACCACCCGTCACCTTTTCTAATTTAAGCATTATCTTTTCTCTCTTTGGTATGATATAATCTATTATAACAAAAACTCATGGAAAGGTCGTTATTATGGATAATTGTATTTTCTGTAAAATTATATCTGGAGAAATCCCTTCATCAAAAGTCTACGAGGACGACAAGGTTCTAGCCTTCCTCGATATTTCACAAGCTACAAAAGGACATACTCTGGTTATTCCTAAAGAGCACGTTCGTAACATCTTAGAAATGTCTGCTGAAACCGCAGAGACTGTCTTTAGCCGTGTCCCTAAAATTGCCCGTGCCGTCCAAAAAGCAACAAAAGCTATCGGCATGAATATCCTTAATAACAACGAAGAAGTTGCTGGACAAACCGTCTTCCACGCTCATATTCATCTCGTTCCTCGTTACGGTGCAGACGATGGTATCCACATGGGATTTGACGAACACGAACCAGACTTCGCTGCCCTGGCCGACCTTGCTGACAGCATCGCTAAAGAGGTAACAGAATGAAAATCGGACGCTTTCTAGCTCTTGGAACTCTTGCCTACGGTGCCTACTACGCCTATAAACGACGTGAAGACATCAAAGAGGAAATCCTAGACCTCAACCAATCACGAGAAAATATCTCTCACGATCTGGACAATATCAAACGTAACCTTGACATCATCAAGGAACAAAACCTTGTTCTCGCTGACATCAAACAAGACCTCAACTATAAAACACGCGTTTTCAAAAAAGACCTCGAACCCCGACTCAATATCATCCAAGAACGCTTGAAAAAGTATCAGGGTGAGGATAAAGAATAAAGGTAAGTAGCCTGTGCTACTTACCTTTTTTATCAATGATGAAAACTTATAAAAAGTTTATGGATAGTGTAATAGTCACTCAATGTTCCTTTTTTTCACAACAGAAAGTACCATTCAGTAATAAAAGGCACCACTAATTAGATTAAAGAGAACATTACTAAACCTATTTTCATATAATTACTATTTCTTTTTTAAAGCATTAATAATAGAACGTGTTGCTGATTTCGTTAAGCCTTGATTTTTAGGATGTGTCCTTAAATAGGAATAGACTTTGGTACCAGTATCTGAACGTGTGTAACCATTTGTATTAACAATCTTAATTACTTAACAGTTTATCCAATAAATCCATTCTGCATCTCCTCACAATTAGTAATTAAAATATATACTAAATGAATTCATTGTATCATAGTTACCATTCTGTATATTAGCAGTCCACCCAATATTTTCACCGCTCTTCATTTTATGCTTATAGTAGTTTGCTTTTTTTTGTTTTTTCGTCTGATTCCTCAACTTTCTGTCCTGGATTAACGGCAACAAATTCTGATATAGATACTGACTGCTTTCCTTTCGGATCGATACTAGATTTTGACGAACTAAATGGTGTTGCTTCAATACTATTGTTAATTACAAAAGTTGATTTAATATTAATTTCTTTATCCGTTAAGTTATCAATAATAATATTTCCACCAGTTCTTGTTATTTTAATATTTTTATCACTATATAGTTCTTCCGTTTTTGCTACTGTTTTTTTCGAACCCATAATACTTTGTCCTACTTTTGACGTATTATTGCCATTAGTAGAATTTTCATTCGAAGAATCTCTAATAGCCAAAAAAATATTAACAATGTAAATATAAATCCAAAAACCGCAAATACATAAACGCTAACATAAAAAATTTACTATAACATATCTTTTCCTCACCTTTATTTTTGAGTTTCAATTGTCACTTTTGCCTCGTGGTCCAAAGATTTAATCATTGTAGAGTAGTACTTCTCGGCTGACTCCTTTAATAATTTTTTATTGTCCTTTATAAAACCTTGTTGTTCCTTATTTGAAAAACCTTCTGCAACAGCCTCACCAGTATCTATGTCTTTAGTCGAATAACTAAGAATCTCTCCACTAGTATCGTAGAGTGTATAAGGTTTGTCTTTATCTAATTCAACACCAATAACTTCAAATTTGGGTAATGTAACTTGATAATTATGATTACCATTATCTTTAATGGTTACATCATTCTTAATACCGAATTTTGCCGTATAATTTAGAATAATGAGTGCTTTCTTTTCTGAACCAGGTATTACAAAGTTACTACCAAATAACTTTGTATTATTTTCTATTGACTTAACTTTTTGAATAGATGCATTGAGTAAAACTAACTCACTGACCTTTTCCAAAGATTTTACATTTACTATGATTTCTGTCTTTGGTTTTTGATTACCAGATGACTCACTCCCTTTATATACGCTAAGAAAAATGAATCCTACGACAATCACTAATAAAATCGCTAAAATACCATATATTATCTTTTTCATACTTTTTTCCTATTAACTCATTTCTTCAAAAACAACTGGATTAACAATCCTGCAATCACAATACCAGCTGCAATTAGGGGGTTCAACATTGCTATTCCTACAAGAAGTAGAATAGCCAAAATCCATAAAACTACTTTTAACATTATTTCTCCTTATCAAATAACAAAAGATTGTAATATTAAACCCAAGAAATCACTAACCAAAAATTTAATTTTACACAAAAATTATATAGCGATATGAATGCGTTGTCAACGCTTTCTTGAAAATAGAATATATTTTTTAACTATTTATCATATTATCATAATTTAAACAATTTTATCTCATTTTATATTTAAGAATAAATATAAAAGTCACAGCTATACACAAAACAAGACTTTCCGCTGTGCTAAAAGTAAGAGAAGTCCTATTGCTTCTCTCACTCGGAAGATTTGAGACCCAGACTCAAATCTTAGGAATGGAATTCCGTTAGGAAGTCGCTTCCGGCCGTAGCACCCAAGGAAAGTCTTAAATAAAAAAGAAAAAAACAGAGATGTCTACTAACATCTCTGCTTCATAAATAGGATTAGGAGGTTTTATGCTTTTTATTTAGCATCTTTTTCTTTGATAACCAAGACACCATCTTCCATATCAGCTTCTAGGTGTTTAGCATCAAGGTTATCCAAGTGGAAGTCTGTGACTTTGTCACGGATTTGTTGTTCAACCACACGACGGAGTGGACGAACACCCATGACTTCATCGTAGCCTTCTTCAGTCATGTATTCTTTAGCAGCTTCGCTAACTGCCAAGTCAATGTCTTTCTTAGAAAGCGTCTTGTTAACTTCAACCAACATAAGGTCTACAATCTTAGAAAGATCTTCTTTGCTCAAGTGTGAGAATTCGATGACAGCATTGAAACGGTTAAGGAATTCTGGACGGAAGTAAGGTTTCAAACGATCCATAAGTTCTGGTTTATCAGCATCTTCTGTCAAGTTAGCTTCGTAACCAAAGCCTGCGTTTGAAGTTGCGATAATCACAGTATTCTTGAAGTTTACAGTGTTACCTTGACCATCTGTCAAACGACCATCGTCCAAAACTTGGAGGAGAAGGGTGATGACTTGAGGGTCAGCCTTTTCAATTTCGTCGAGAAGAACAATTGAGTATGGGTTACGGCGAACACGTTCTGTCAAAGTATTGCTATTGTCATCATAACCAACATAACCAGCTGTTGTACCAATCAATTTAGAAACGGCTGTGCGGTCGCTGTATTCTGACATGTCCAAACGGATAATGGCATCTTTAGTACCGAACATATCAAGAGCCAATTGTTTAGCCAACTCAGTTTTACCAACACCAGTAGGTCCTACAAAGAGGAAGCTACCGATTGGACGGTTACCTTCGTCAAATCCTGCACGGTTACGACGGATGGCACGTGCCACTGCTTCAACGGCTTTATCTTGACCGATAACTTTAGTTTGCAAACGGTGGCCCATATCTTTCAAACGTTCGATATCAGTTGCTCCCATTTGCGATACTGGGATACCAGTCATACGTTCTACAGATTCAGCCACATCGTTAACAGTTGCAGTGACTTTAAGGTCTGCTGTATGGTTAGCAATTTTCTTTTCAAGTTCTTCAATACGAACCTTAGCGTTTAGAGCTGCTTCGTAGTCTTCTTTGGCAGCTGCAGCTTCTTGTTTAGCTTTTTCTTCTTCAATTTCATGTTCAACAGCATTCACATCAGTCACTGGGTGTTGAGCAGCCAAGTGAGCAGCTGTTACATCGACAAGGTCGATAGCCTTATCTGGCAAGCTACGTTGTGGAATGTATTGTACAGAGAAATCTACCGCTGCCTTCAAAACATCATCTGGCAAGATAACATTGTGGTGTTTTTCATAAAGATCACGGATACCTTGGAGAATCTTGAAAGTATCTTCAGCAGAAGGAGCATTGACCTTAACTTCGTTGAAACGACGGGCTAGGGCAGCGTTTTTCAAGATAGTGTTACGGTATTCATCTTGAGTTGTTGCACCAATCACTGTCAATTCACCACGTGAAAGAGCTGGTTTCAAGATATCAGCAAGACCTTTAGACCCTTGACCATCACCAGTGCTTCCGGCACCAAGAATTTGGTGGATTTCATCGAAGAAGAGGATAATGTTTCCAGCTTCTTTGACTTCGTTTACCAAGTTTGAATGTTTTCTTCAAAGCTACCACGGTATTGAGTACCAGCTTCAAGTCCAGAAATATCAATTGAAATGATTTCTTTATTCTTGATAGCAGCTGGGACATCACCATTGACGATGGCTTGAGCCAAACCTTCAACTACGGCTGTTTTACCAACCCCAGCATCCCCTACAAGGACTGGGTTATTCTTTGTACGACGAGCCAAGATTTCGCAAGCTTCTTGGATTTCTTTGTTACGTCCGATAACAGGATCCAATTTACCTTCGCGAGCTTCTTCAGTCAAGTTACGACCAAGTTTAGCAAGAATACCATCTTGTTTAGGTCCTTTACCTTGTTGTTGAGTTGGGTTCACTGCTTCACCTTCATTACCAGGCAATTGACCTGTTTGACGGTAAATCGCAAATTCTTCAGGTGTCACTTCACGACCGTTAATCATGTAGCGACGGTTTTCTGAACGGTAACCACCCATGTTACCCATCAATTGATTGAAAAGATCGTCCATATTGTTAAAGTTGTTGTTCATATAATTACCTCGTTTTGTGTTTTCTTGTGAAATTTTTTAAGTGTTATTTTTATGTTAATGTGTTTTTTGACTTTTACTGACCAAAACCCTAAAAATTTTTAGTAGCTTCAACTACTCTTCTAATAATTTCAGGTTTTGCTCTTGGTAGGAGACTGAGAACTTTCACAGTCTTAAATAAATTGTCATTTAGCATAAGAGCCACCTTCTTTCTGTGAATCTCTCAATATAGCTAACTGAAAAGCCTCTTTCAAAACTATGAATAGCTTTTTCAGAAAGAAACTTATACATTAAGGAATCCTTTTACCTTGTAATTTTATCATATACCTTTCATTTGATTGGGTCAAGAATTTAGTTCTGACTTTTACTGACCTTTCAGATGAAAATTTTTGCAGACTAGCTGCAATACTTTTTATTGGTATATGGGCTATTGACACAGCCTTCATAAGGATTTCATTTCCTTATGTTTATATTGTACAACATTGGTCAGTATTAGTCAATATCTTTTTTGACTTTTTTTGACCTTTGTCATATTTTTTTGCAGTCAAACCAAAATAACTTTATGACAAGTATTTAGGCAAGCACTGCAAGATTTATAAGGAAGCTAAATCCTTATGAGATTATAATACACCATTGGTCAGTATAGGTCAATAGTTTTGCTTGATCTTTTTTGACCTTTTGGAAAATAATTTACGGAAAGTAAAAAAAGCCTACCAGAGGTAGACCTAATAATGATCTTTAAAAGAGAGAAAGGCGACACTCTTACCATCAATCATATAAATCAAAGGATTTTCAGCATCAATTCGCCGAGACCAAGCTCCTTGAAAGTCATACTTCAAGGGTTCTGGTTTCCCAATACCTGAAAAAGGATCCCGTTGAATGTCTTTAATCAGCTTATTGATTCGCTTAAGTGTCTTCCTATCCTGATTTTGCCAATAACAATAATCCATCCATGCATCTTCAGTGAAAGTGAGTAACATTTTCTACTCCTTTAGTGCATGCTCTTGAGTCTCTCCAGCACGTACCTGAGCCATTCCTCTTAAAACCTTGTCTGATAGTTCTTTATTTTGAACAATACGCAATGTTTCTTGAATGCTATCCCACTCACTCTTTGAGACCACTACAATATCTTCATCAGGATTTTTATTGACTACAGCTAGAGGTTCAAATTCATCATTAACCTTTTTCATATAATCCTTCAAATGATTTCGAAACGTTGAATAGACGACTGCTTCCATTAGCATACCTCATTTTCCTCTTTTCTTTTATTATATACCAAGAGTATAAACTTGTACAAGTTCCTGACAAGTTTATACTTTCTATAACATTTATTCGAAAAAAGATTTAAAAAGCCCACCAAAGGTAGACCTTCTATAAAACTATTTTACTCTATGCGGTATTCGTCCAAAGTTTTGTTGAAAAAGCTCGGGGTTGCCTAATTGATAAACATTATCTGCTTGCTGTGTAAGCATATCCCAAGGTTCCCTTCCAATCCGAGCCACTATATCCACAGTCTTTTTCACAGATTTGAGATGAGACTGCCCTTTTTGAGAAAATCCAAGGACATGAACAGCCTGGGGTAAAGGATTGTCCACAGCTCCGACCAGGATATAGGTCAAAATACGACGTACCCGTGCTTTTGTATAGCGTTTGGTCGCCACCTTATCCACTAGTTCCTCCACAGAAGAAACCTCACGAATAGCAGCTTTTAAACGACTGGCAATCTCTTCATTCACCTGGAAAACACTAGTCAAATCAGGGTTTGTAAGAATCTGATAAACCAACAATTGGAAATAATTATCCCAAGAAACCTGTGGAGAAGTCTGAAAAAGTTTACTATTGGGCATGAACTTATCCACAAAATCACTATCTTGCTTGTGGAGACGTAGACTGGTCGCTGAGGCGAAAGATACTTCCTTATTTGAGGAATGATAGCCGGCTCCTTGTCTCTGGATAGGATTCAACTTAATGCCCTTACCAGCACAAGCTTTGGCATAGGCTAAGCCTAGGATATGATTGGGTGTATTGCCAGTAAAGGCTACACCAGCAAACTTTTCCCACATTTTCTGTGTCTTCTGTGGATAAGATAGGTCACTCGGCAAGTTTTCCACAAAGGCTTCCATGTCCTCTGACTTTTCAGCATAGACATTTGCTATTGCCTGGTAATCTAGGACTTCTTCCGTGCCAAAAGCAAGGTTATCAATTCCCAGTCGGGATAAGATATCGACGGCCCCAGCAGCAAAATAATCGGCAGACTGGACTGACGTCAAGAAAGGCAACTCAACCACGAGGTCAGCTCCATTTTCCAAAGCCATCTGAGCTCTAGTCCACTTATCCACAATAGCTGGCTCACCTCGCTGAACAAAGTTCCCAGACATAGAAACAATTTTTACACCTTCAGCCTGATCCAAGAGATACTTGTGACCGTTATGAAAAGGATTGAACTCAGCAATAATACCTGTAACTGTCATAGGCTCTTACTTTTGGGCCACAAAGAACCAACGTGCACTAGTTTCTGTCGGTTCCTTATCCTCAAAATCGGCGTAAAGCTTGAAGGATTTGAAGCCAGCCTGCTCCAGCAAGATATCATAAGTCAAGACCTCATAGGTGCGTTCCTCATGCACCTCATCATGACGGCTAAAGCTTCCATCTTCCTCTTGGACAAAGAAAGTTAATTCATGGACAATAGAATGCGGAGCCGCATCCTCATAGGTATCCCAGAGCATAGCAAGTCTTCTGCATTTTCATGGTAGGAATAGCCAGGGAAAACCTCATCCGTCTGATAGGTTGAGTGCACATCAAAGATAAAGACGCCATCTTCATTCAGTGCATTATAAACCTCTTTGAAGACATCCCCAACCTCTACTTCGTCCTGCATATAGCAGATAGAATCTGAGTAACAAGTCACAAAGTCGTACTTACCAGCTTGCGATAAATTCAACATGTTGCCTTCAATAAAGTCAATTTTCTGTTTGGCGGAAGCCGCACGCTTCTCCGCAATCTTCAACATATCAGCACTCAAATCGAGTCCAGTTACATCAAAACCAGCTTGAGAAAAACGTACAGATTGAATCCCAGTTCCACAAGCCAATTCAAGCAATTTCTTTTTATCCTTAGTCTTTGGCAAATGACGAAGCGAAAAATCCGTCCACAAATCGTAAAGACTATCATCCATAACAGCGTCGTAGACCGCCGCAAAAGTTTCATAAGTAGCCATAAATCAAGATACAAAGAGCGTCAAAAGCAAAGAAAGTTTATCTTTTTCTCACAGCTTTTAGCTCGTGTTCAGTTGACAAACCAACCAAACACAAGGCTCTATCCTTCCTATTAAATCTTTAGTTTAAGCAACAAAACCCAGTTGTCGCCAACTGAGTTCAGATTTTATGCCAAATAAGCTGACACATCCACCATTGGTGCTTCATGCCAGAGTTTTTCGAGGTTATAGTGTGCACGTTCATCTTCTGTAAAGATGTGAACAACAACATCGTTAAGATCCAAAAGAATCCAACCACCCTTATTGTCACCTTCCATGTGACTAGCATCAAGGCCAGCTTCTTTCACTTTCTCACGGATGTTGTCGGCAATAGCTTCCAACTGACGGCTGTTCATTGCACTCAAAATAACAAAATAATCTGTTAGACTTGTAAGGCCGTACAAATCAAGGGCAACAATGTCTTCAGCTCGCTTTTCATCAGCAGCTTTGACAACCAATTCAAGTAATTCTTCTTTCATTTAATCCTCTTTCATTAAAAAATCGTTTTGTAATCTAAGACATCTGCAAAACGTTCATCCCAAATGTTCTCGTAAAATTCATTAATCGTTTCTGCTGGAATGTCGTCTCCATCAAAGGTTGTAACAGTACCTTCGGGAACGACTAACTTGTAGCCATGTTCGAAAGCAACTTTAACGGATGTATCAACACAATACTCCGTCTGCATACCGCATAAGACTAGTTTCTCAATTCCTTGTTGATCCAAGTATTCCTTTAATCCAGTCTCTTTAAACATGCTATTGTATCGCTTCTGAAAAACCTTTTCATCAGACTGTCTCTTTAATAGTGGCGATAATTTCCAATCTTCCGAGGTTAGAGCCTCTTCCGTTTCAATATGCTGAATATAGATAATTTCAATCTGCTGTTTTCTAGCCTGATCTTGTAAATAAGAGATTTTCTCTAACAGCTTTTGTGTTTCAAAACCTGTTTCCACTAAGATATTTTGTACATCAATAATAATAAAAGCTGTTTTCACTTACTAATCCTCTTTTAAGTAATGCACAAAAGCATTATAGGTTTCCAAGGTTTGTGGGAAAATCGGTAGAGCTTGGTGGGCCAAGTGTTCTACCGTATGGACTGTTTCAAAAGCAACTGCCTTATCCAAGGATTGCTCTGCTACTTGTCTAGCTTCCTCTACCAAAGGGAAATTACGATTATGCTCAATATAATCAGCCACATAGACAATCTTATCTAGGGTTGACATTTCATGGCTTCCGACGGTATGGATCTCAATACTGCGTAGAATCTCAGAATCAGTCAAACCCAAATCTTCTTGGATTTTGTAAATCCCAACCATGCCATGCCAGACATTGTTCCCCCATTTTTTCAATTCAGGATCGAGCTCATACTTATCGATTAGCTCTAAGAATTCCTGATCCGGAAGTTCCTTGGCATAATCATGAAGGAGGCCAGCCAAACCAGCTTTTTCAGTGTCGTAACCATACTTTTCAGCAAGAGCAATAGCAGCTCGCTCAACACCCAAAACATGATTGAAGCGTTTAGGACTCATGACCGCTCGAACTTTTTCAAGGAGTTCTTCACGAGAATAGTCTAGATATTTTTCATAGGTCATTTATAGAGCCCCGCTTTCTTGATGTAGGCAAGTACAGACTGGGGCACCATAAAGTTAGGTGTACGGTCCTTCTTAATGTAGGCTCTGACTGCACTCGAACTAATATCCATAAGGGGCACATCCACCCAAATAACTGGGTAAGAGGTTCCAGCCTTATACTTAGGACGCTGAACACCAACAAATTGGACCATCTCGATTAGTTCATCAATACGATGCCATTTTGGTAGGTATTCGACCATATCCGCTCCAATAATAAAGTAATAATCCGTATCAGGATTAGCCTCTGTCAAAAGCTTCATGGTGTCATAAGTATAACTGATTCCCTTGCGTTCCAACTCGATGGTTTCAATATCCAAACCCTCGATACCGTTAATAGCCAACATAAGCATATTAAGGCGATGTTGTCATCAATAGTCTCTTTTTTATCGACATGAGGTGGCTCAAACTCAGGCATGAGAAGAACTTCGTCAAGACCTAACTGCTGACGCACCTGGTCCGCAACAACCAAGTGAGCATTGTGAACAGGATTGAAATTTCCACCTAAAATTCCCACCTGCTTACGGCCAGTATCTTTGATTTCTTCTTCTAGTTGAACCTTTGTAAATGGGGTTACGAGATCCAGTGCCATGTACGCCTCCTCTTTTTCAAGCATTATACAACTGACTTAAGGCTAGCTGATGCTTCAAAAGTGTTCCTATACCTTAGTTTATCCTTCACCAAGCAAAGTCAGCAACTATTTTTGGATAGCTTTGACCTTTGGTGACAACTTACGATTTTCTTTTTTAGCTGACTCTTTATAGAGAATCAAGATACGTCCAATCTTAAGAACTGTATCACAGCCAATTTCTTCTTCCAAGATTTCAGCAACCTCATGAATATCTTCCATAGTGTTTTGGAGTAGGGTTACTTTGATCAATTCACGGGCATCAAGGGCGTTGCGAACACTAGTTTTGATATGATCGTTAAGACCGTTTTTCCCGATTTGTACAATAGGTTTAAGTGTGTGTGCTTCCGATTTGAGGAAGGCACGTTGTTTTGATGTTAATGACATGTTTATTCCTTTTAACTACTTAACTAAGTTTAAATAATCGCTTTTCGTACGACAACGCCAACACCTTCTGGTGCCCAAGCAGCAACGATGGTTGGTTGGTCAGCTTTTCCTTGGACACGGATCCATCCTAATCCTGAGAAGACAACGTCTGTCTTATCTTAACAGTAAATTCATGACGAACAAGTTTTGGAAAATCAGCCAATTCCTTTGGCCCAGGAGGCATGAGGAGACTTCCAACATGCTTATCATAGAAGGCATCTGCGCCTTCTAGTTTGGTACGATGAAGCTTTAGATTATTGTCAAAGAAGGCTGTAAATCCTTGTTTATCACCATCAATAAAGTCAAAGCGTCCTAGTCCACCTAGGAATAGGGTTTGCCCTGCATTTAACTGATAAGTCTTCGGTTTGATTTCCTTCTTAGGACTAACGTACTTGAGATCCTTAGCTGACAAATAGTGCGCCATCTGGTGTCGGTGAATAATTCCTGGTGTATCAAAAATATAGCTACCGTCATCCAATGGGATTTCAATCTTATCAAGGGTCGTTCCTGGAAAACGAGAGGTTGTGATAACATCTTTATCACCAGTAATTTCTTTGATAATGGCATTGATTAAGGTTGATTTACCAACATTCGTAACACCAACAACATAGACATCACGACCCTTACGGAGTTTTTCAATACGTTGGATTAGCTCTTTAATGGCATGGTGATTTTGGGCAGACGTCAACATGACATCCACCGGACGCATGCCTTCTTCGTGGGCACGTTCTGTCAACCATTGGGTTACCTTACCATCTTTTACGGATTTAGGCAGGATATCCTTTTTATTTCCAACCAAGAGCACATCATTACCCGAAACAAAGCGTGATAAGCCTGGTATGATTGATCCATTAAAATCAAAAATATCAACGACATTGACAACGAGGGCATCACTATCACCAACTTCATGAAGCAATTTTAAAAATTCATCATCTGTGATGTGGACATCCACAATCTCATTGTAATGACGAAGACGGAAACAGCGTTGGCAGTATAACTCACCTGTTTCTTCGGCCTTTTTAATAGAGCTAGCAGGTGTGAAACCTGCTTTTTCTTTATCTTCTGTTTGAATTTGGGCTCCACACCCAATACAAAATAATTCTTCCATTAAATTCCTTTGTTGAAGGTCATTGGACCATATGCTTTTTCAATCTTTTTCCACATGCGACGTTCACGCCAACGGTTAAACTTGGTTACCCAAGCATCTGATTTCACCAAAGGCTTGACCAAAATCGAGCGAATTCCAGCTCTGTGGCTAGCTCTGATGTCAGTCATTAGCTGGTCTCCCACCATAACGACCTCGTCTCGGTTAAAGTGGTAACGCTCAATCGCTTCATTAATGCCTTTAGTGAAAGGCTTCATGGCACGACTCACGAAATCCACATGGAAATTGGCAACCGCACGTTCAACACGTTCATATTTATTGTTAGAGACCACAACTACCGGAATATCAGCCTCTGTCATCTCATCCAACCAAGCACGTAGCTCAGGAGTCCCATCAGGGTTGTTCCAAGCAATCAAGGTATTGTCCAAATCGACCAAGACGGCACGAATACCGTGTTCACGTAGCTGGTCGGGTTTCAAATCATAAACAGCCTCCACCATAAAATGGGGCCTATAATCGTCTATAGTCATTTTCTCTCCAAAATGTTAGTTTACCTCTTATTCTACCATATTTTTAAGGTTTATGTGTGAGACTTAAGTCCTATTTTTTAAGAACATCCTTTACAGAACAATAAAGAAAAGAGCCACAATCACTCAGGCTCCAATCTTATCTTTGAATTTTTTCTTGTTTTTTAAGGGCAACTAAATTCTTAAGCGATATGATGATAACAGCAAGAACAATTAAAAACATTCCAACCACATCAATGGCAAAGAAGTGGTCCCCCATAATTAATACGGTCAAAATGACCGATGCTACGGGTTCTACCGAAGCCAAGAGACTCCCTTTGACAGCTCCAACCATGATCGTCCCCTTAAGGAAAACAGTGTAAGCAAAGACTGTCCCAATGAAGACCAAACCAAAAAGCGCTAAGAGATTTCCGCCAGTCAAAGGAAGCTTATACTTCCAGGCTTGAATAACAATCGGAAAGATTAAACCACCGAGCAACAGGCCTAAACCAATGACAATCAAACTTCCCCATTTTTCAATAGCCTTAGCAGGCAGTAAGATATAAAGTGCATAGGTCACCGCCGAAAAGAGACCCCAGAACAAGCCCAGAGGTGTAATCGCCAGCTCCCTTATCTGACCATGCGTTGCGATGGTAAAGGTTCCCACAATAGCCATGATAATCGCCACTAGCTCTGCTGCTGTTGGGAACCTACGATATTTTGCACATACAAAAGCCAGGATGATAACTGGGGTGACATACTGCAAGACCGTCGCTGTACCAGCATTAGTGTATTGAATAGCACTGAGATAGGCGTACTGATTTAGTACCAGACCAAAGAGCGCAAATAAGGCGATACTTACTAAGGTTTTTCTATCTTTAATAGCTTGTACTAATTTGTCTCGCTGCCTAAAAAAGACCGAAGCCGTTAGTAAAATACCAGACAGAAGCAAACGTAAACTCGTCAAAAGATTGACATTAACACCATGAGCCATTAGGTATTGACCAGAAACTCCTGAAAATCCCCAGGCAATTCCTGCTGTCAATACCATCAAGCTCCCCTTTAGTTGTTTAGACATGTGTTTCCCTCGATTATGATAATGCTTAATTATTATATCACAGAGTGGATAAGGTAAGCGGTTACCCCATAAAACTTAAGCAGTTTTTCTTGAGGAATTTTCAAGCCACCAACCGATAATCCAGCCAAGGACTAAAAGATAATTTTCAAGAGCACCAATAGCATTGACTGAGTGATGATGTTGAAGATAGCTAAGGAAATGATTAGTCCCAATTCCAAGGCCTCCAATAATCAAAGCTATCAGTACAGCTCTCAGATAAAACCAATCGTACTTGAGATTCACAGCAAGAAGGATGATTAGAACTGCCACATTCCAGATACCAATCTCCCTCTGCCAACCAACTGAAATACCGTACCCCGAGTGACTTCCCATATAGGTTGGGAAAAATAGCTGAAAAATAATGGCACCAGTCATAGCCAGGATGACGAGGATAAATAGGACTCTTAAGAATTTGTTCATAGGGTTGCCTCCTAAAATCTTCTATAAAAATATTCCCAACTAGTCTAACACAAATATTGCAAATAAAAAACCAACCTCTCGGCTGGTTCTTTATCTATTATTCTTCTTTCAACTTCGCCAATTCTTGGGCAAGTAGCTTGAGGGCTACTTGTGGGTTGGCTTGGCCTTTGGTTGCTTTCATGAGGAAGCCTGTGAAGGCCTTGTCAGCGTTACGTTTACCTGACTTGAAGTCGGCTACGGCTGCTTCATTGTCTGCAAAGACTTGGTGGATGATTGGAATCAAGACTTCAGGGTCTGAAATCTGTACCAATCCGGCTTTTTCGACGTATTCACGCGCACCGCCACCGTTTTTCGCCAAATGAACGAAGACTTTCTTGGCAATCTTAGAAGAGATGGTTCCATCTTCAATGATGGCAATCATTTCGACCAAGTTTTCAGGTGTCAACTTGATTTCTTCAAGCGTTTTGCCTTCCGAGTTCAAGAATTGTGCCACTTCACCTTGGAGCCAGTTAGACACTTGTTTAGCGTCTCCGCCAAAGGCTACGGCTGCTTCAAAGAAGTCAGATGTGACCTTAGTAGCTGTCAATTGGTTGGCATCATAGTCAGACAAGCCAAGCTCTGCCACATAGCGAGCACGGCGGTCTTTTGGAAACTCAGGCAATGATGTACGCATTTCCTCGATCCACTCATCTGAGATTTCAAACAAGGGAAGGTCTGGTTCTGGGAAGTAACGGTAATCCGCTGCTCCTTCTTTGACACGCATAAGGATAGTACTCTTATTAGCTTCATCATAACGGCGTGTTTCTTGACGAATGACACCACCTGAACGCAAGATTTTCGCTTGGCGTTGCACTTCGTATTCAAGACCTTTACGGACGTTTGAGAAGGAATTCAAGTTTTTCAACTCTGTCTTGGTACCAAATTCCTCTTGACCGTATGGGCGAAGGGAAATGTTGGCATCTACACGCATAGACCCTTCTTCCATCTTGACGTCTGAAATACCTGTGTACTGGATGACTTCTTTCAAAGCTGTCAAATAAGCGTAGGCTTCTTCTGGAGAACGCATATCTGCTTCAGATACGATTTCAATCAATGGTACCCCTTGACGGTTAAGGTCTACGTAAGAGAATCCATCTGTTCCGTGGGTGTTTTTACCGGCATCTTCTTCCAAGTGGGCACGTTCAATCCCAATTTTCTTAGTTGAGCCGTCTTCCAATTGCACTTCAATCCAACCGTTATATCCGATTGGCTCATCAAATTGCGAAATTTGGTAGGCCTTTGGATTATCAGGGTAGAAATAGTTCTTACGGTCAAAGTGCATATGCTGATGGATATCCATATTCAAGGCCAAGGCAGCCTTGATACCAGCATCCACAACACCCTTGTTCAAGACAGGAAGCACACCTGGGAAAGACCAGTCAATCACATTGGTATTGGCATTTTGCTCGTTCCCAAAGTGAGCAGAGGTTGGTGAGAAAATTTTTGAGTTTGTATTCAATTCAACGTGGACTTCAAGTCCGATGACTGTTTCAAAGTTCATTAATTGTCACCTCCGAAAATAAGGGGTTGTTGCTTGTGGTAATCCGTCGTTGCTTCAAAGGCAGCTGCAGCTTGGTAGATGGTTTCTTCAGAATACTTAGGACCGATCAACTGCAAACCAACTGGAAGACCTTGCGCAAAACCTGCAGGAATCGAAATCCCTGGAAGACCTGCCAAGTTAACTGGAATGGTCAAGAGGTCAGCCAAGTACATGGCAACCGGATCATGGTTGAGCGAATCCAAATCAAAGGCTACACTTGGAGCTGTTGGACCAAGGATAAGGTCATAATCCGCAAAAACTTTTTCGAAGTCTTGGATAATGAGAGTACGAACTTGACCAGCTTTCTTGTAGTAAGCATCGTAGTAACCAGATGACAAACTAAAGGTACCAAGCATGATACGGCGTTTGACCTCATCACCAAAGCCTTGGCTACGAGTGTTCACGTAGATGTCATCCAAGTTTTTAGCATCTTCTGCACGGAAACCATAGCGAATACCATCAAAACGTTGCAAGTTTGAAGAAGCTTCAGATGAAGCAATGATGTAGTAAACGGCAACCCCGTATTTAGAGTGTGGAAGGCTAACTTCTTCGACAGTTGCTCCCAACTTTTCAAAGTGTTTCGCCGCATTAAGAATTGTTTCTTTGACTTCTGGGTCGATCCCTTCCCCAAGGTATTCCTTCGGAAGGGCAATCTTCATGCCTTTGATGTCTTGACCAATCTTAGAAGTAAAGTCTGCTACACGAACAGGTGCAGAAGTTGAATCCTTGGCATCTTCACTGGCAATCACATTGAGCAATTGAGCATTTTCCTTAACCGTTGATGCAAATGGTCCAATTTGGTCGAGTGAGCTACCAAAGGCAATGAGACCGAAACGGGAAACTGTTCCATAAGTTGGTTTGAGACCGACGATTCCGTTGAAGGCAGCCGGTTGACGGATAGAACCACCGGTATCTGAACCAAGGGACAAACGGACTTGTCCTGAAGCTACAGCAGCTGCTGAACCACTAGAAGATCCACCAGGCACCTTGCTATGGTCCCATGCATTCTTGGTTGGTCCATAGTAAGACGTTTCACCAGATCCACCCATGGCAAACTCGTCCATGTTGGTCTTCCCGATGACAATCATATCTTTGGCTTTCGCATTGGCAACAGCTGTCGCATCAAAGATTGGCTCGTAGTTGTAGAGCATTTGATGCCGCAGTCGTCAAGATACCATCTGTTGAGATATTGTCTTTGACAGCGAGTGGAATTCCTGACAGCAGGTTGTCTGCATCGATTCCTTTTTCGTCAATAGCCTTAGCTTGGGCAAGTGCTGCTTCTTCAGCCACCGTCACAAAGGCATTGACCGCTTCTTCACGCGCCTTGATATCGTCAAGTGTTGCTTGGGTCAATTCGGTTGCTGAAATTTCCTTAGAGACAAGGAGGTCGTGCAACTCTTCAATGGTTTTATTGTTGAATGACATTAGGCATCTCCTCCATCTTCTAGGATAGCTGGTACCTTGATGTAGTAGTTGTCTTTTTCAGGTACATTTTTAAACAAGCGGTCACGGTCAGTCCCTTTTTCAGCAACATCCGGACGCAATACGGTCTTACGATCAGCCATAGTCGTTGTTGGGGCAACACCTGTTGTGTCCACTTCTTCCAACAATTCTACCATGTCGACAATTTTAGACAAGGTTGTCGCAAACTCAGCAGTCTCTTCTGGAGAGAATTTCAATTTTGAAAGATTGGCAACGTGGGTTACCTCTTCTTGCGTAATTTTCATCTTGCTTCCTTTCGTGAATTGATGATTTTTCAATACGTTCTATTTTACCATAATTAGGCCTATTTTGCTTGGAGGATAAAAAAACTGTAGCAACTTTTTTGTCACTACAGTTTACAGAGATAGAGCTTTTTCAAAACACTTATCGTAGGGCTATCAAGAGTTTTCTCCAAGCCTCTAGGATTTCTGGTTTCAAATACTGTTTGGCCAACTCATATGAGGCTTGGTGCATAGACTCAAGATCACTCTCTAAGGCAAATACAATTTTGTCCGCCATCTGAGAAACAAGCAGGTCCTCATCCATAGTCTCGCTATAAGGGACCAGATAGCCATTCTCACCATCTTTGATGAAGGTTGGATTACCATAACGAGCATCAAAACCAACCAAGGCTAGACCTGCTCCCACCGCTTCCATCAGAGTCAAGCCAAAGGTCTCCCACTGAGAGGTGGTGACATAAAGTTCATACTGTGGGTAAACTTCACACAAATCCGCATGACCCCGAAGTTGGATGAAGTCACCTGCCCCAAGAGTATCAATCAGATCTTGTAGATTCTCTTGCTCGCCACCTTTGCCGTAGATGTCATTAGTCGAGAACTCACACCCTATTCTACAGAGGCACCGTTACTTGCGATAACTTCTTTGTACCAGTTAAATGATTTCTTCTTAGAGCGTTTAAGGCTACCATTACCATCATTGTCACGGTCCACATAGATGAAGCCATAACGTTTCTTCATTTCACCAGTTCCGGCAGAAACAGGTCGATACAACCCCAAGTTGTGTAGCCCCAAAGCTCTACACCATCTTCATTGATTGCATCACGCATGGCCTTGATGTGGGCTGCCAAGTAGTCGATACGATAATCGTCTTCAACATAACCATTTTCATCTGGCGTATCCACAGCACCAAGCCCATTTTCAACGATAAACATCGGTTTTTGATAACGATCCCAAATAGCATTGAGCGTAATACGAAGGCCTAGTGGGTCAATTTGCCAGCCCCACTCTGAAGCTTCCAAATAGGGATTTTTAATAGAGGCAAAGATATTTCCAGCAGTCTTTTCATTAACTTCTGGATCACCTGAAGCCACACGACTTGCATAGAAAGAGAAGGAAATAAAATCAACAGTATGCTCTTTAAGAAGGGCCAAATCTTCTTCCGTCATCTCAAGCTCAATGCCATCACGTTCCCACTGTTTCTTAGCATAATTTGGATACTCTCCACGAGCTTGAACATCAGTAAAGAAATAGCTACTACGGTCTTCTTGCATAGCTGCCCAGTAGTCACGTGGATGGGCTGTATTTGGATAATATTAACCTGCTGCCAACATACAACCGACCTTATTTTCAGGGTCAATCTCATGAGCCAATTTCGTCACCATAGCTGAGGCTACCAACTCATGGTGAGCAGCCTGATATTTAACCTGCTCCTCATTCTCACCCTCTTCAAAGCAGAGTCCTGCTCCCATACAATGGGGCATGGAGAATCATGTTGATTTCATTGAAAGTGAGCCAGTACTTAACCAAACCTTTAAAGCGTGTGAAAAGGGTACGGCAAAGATTTTCATAGAAGCCAAGCATCTTACGATTACGCCATCCTCCATACTCGGTAATCAAGTGCATTGGACAATCAAAGTGTGTGATCGTCACCAAAGGTTCAATGCCATGCTTGTGACATTCCTTGAAGAGGTCCTCGTAAAAGGCAAGCCCAGCTTCATTTGGCTCAGCCTCATCACCCTTAGGAAAAATACGTGACCAAGCAATAGAAAGACGATAGGTCTTAAAGCCCATTTCACCAAAGAGAGCAATATCTTCCTTGTAACGGTGGTACATATCGATACTTTCCTTAGCCGGATAAAAATAACCATCCTCAAAATCAAACATCTTGCGACGTCCAGTAATAATCGAAAGGCGATCCTCACCAATTGGCACCACGTCAACATTGGCTAAACCACGCCCATCAGCATCATAGGCACCTTCACATTGGTTGGCCGCTGTCGCTCCACCCCACAAAAATCCATCAGGAAAAGTTAATTTTTTAGTCATTATTCTACCTCCTATATCTTTCGACTTAATATGGTAATAGTATACAATAGCCTGTAATCGTTTTCTTATAGTAAACTACGGAAAACTGATACTATCCTATGATTTTAGACAAAAAATTGAGAGTAGGACAGATTCCCACTCTCAATCATATTTTATTTCCAATTTTCTTCTAAGAATTGGTGGCGAATGGCACTACTCTGTGCATAACGTTCAGGATTAGTCCTATAAAATCCCTGGTGATAGGCCTCTGCTTCATAGAAAGTCTCTGCAGGTTCAATTTTTGTCACAATAGGACGGTCAAAACGTCCTGAGTTCTGAAGATTTTCCTTAGACTTTTCGGCAATTTCCTTTTGACGCTCATCAAAATAATAAATCACAGGACGATAGTTATCGCCACGATCCTCAAATTGACCAAAGGAATCCGTCGGATCTGTCTGAGCCCAATAAATCTCAACTAACTCAGAGAAAGAAATAATTTCTGGATCAAATAATTTCTACCGCCTCTGTATGCCCCGTCGTTTTTCGACAAACCTCTTCATAAGATGGATTAGGTACATGTCCTCCTGTGTAACCAGATCGAATAGATAAAATACCAGGCTGTTCTTCAAAAGGCTGTACCATGCACCAGAAACACCCTCCAGCAAAAATAGCTCTTTCCATAGCGTCCTCTCTTACCAAACCGGTTCATCTAAACCTTGAGACGATTTCTTGATGACTTCTTTCACTTCGTCAGTATGGTAGGCTTTGATGACTTTCTTAATAGCATCAGCCTTATCTGATTTTTCCCAACCTTTTTGGGCAACAAGTAAGTTGTACCATTGCTTAGTATTTTTACTTGCGGGTTCCACGTAGATAGCTGTCTTAGGATCAATTCCAGCCTCTGTTACGAAGTCATTATTAATGATAGCCGCATCTACAGAATCAAGATTGGCAGCTGTTTGAGCCGCATCTACTTCTTTGATATTTAGGTTCTTCTTATTTTCGCTGATATCAGTCAATTTAGCTTTATCGTCAGCATCGACACTAAGCTTAATCAAACCTGCAGACTGCAAGAGGTTTAGGGCACGACTTTCATTGACAGCATCATTTGGGATAGCAATCGTAGCACCATCTGGCAATTCTTTAATATCCTTGTATTTATTCTTACCACCCTGTGTTCCTGAGTAAACACGGAAGGCCGTAAAATAAGTCTCAGCAATTGGTACTAAATCAGTCTTATGGTCCGCATTCCAGTTATCAAGGAAATTATAGTGTTGAAATGCATTGATATCAATCTCACCATTATTTAGAGCTACGTTAGGTTGAGAATAGTCTGTAAACTCACTGAACTTCAGCGTAATACCTTCTTTTTTCAAAATTTCTTCAACCTTGTCCCAGCGTGCTTGTTCAGACTCACTCTTAGCCATGGTTCCAACTCGTACCACTGTCTTATCCTTAGCAGCATCCTTACCACAAGCCGCTAAAATCCCTACAGAAGTGACCGCAAGGGCTACAATACCTAATAAACGTTTTATCTTCATAATTGTCTCCTCTCAAATAAATAAGTGGTTCCAGTCTAACATGAAAAAACTTGCTTGACTAATTCATATTCTTAATCAATTGATAGAGAGGAGCTATCAAAAAAAGAGTAAGAACTAACTCTTACTCCACAATTGTTGCTCCAAGAACATTTTTAAAATGTCCAATAGCAAAGTCATGAGCTTCAGGCGTCAAGGAGGTTGTTGCACTCTCTACCACCTCGATATCATAGCCCAAATTATAAGCATCAATGGCCGTATGTAACACACAAATATCTGTTAAAACTCCCGTCAAAACAACTGTCGTCACACGACGCTCACGTAAACGAATATCTAAATCCGTTCCGGAAAGGCTGAATAGTGTCGCTTGTCCATCCAAAAGACACGATGGTCGTCCTTGATGGCATCATATACACTAGCTAACTTACCATAAAGTTCTCTCCCAGATGTCCCTGCAATGTTGTGAGGTGGAAAGAGTTTAGTCTCAGGATGGAAGGTATCTCCTTCATCATGTCGATCCATGGCAACAAAGATATAATCCCCATTGTCATAGGCTTCTTGAGTTACCTGAGCAATACGATCTTCAATGGCTTGGGCAGGCTTACCAGCCGTCAACTTCCCATCATCTGCCACAAAATCATAAGAGTAATCAATTGATATCAATGCCTTTGTCATGCTACTTTCTCCTTTTAAAAAAGTGGGGCATGTCCTCCTACCTCACTCTCTTTCAGTATTCTTCTTATTCGTATTCTTTCAATTTGTCGTAGATACCTTCGTTAAGAACTTTAAGATAAGTCCCTTTCATACCGAGTGAACGACTCTCAATAATACCAGCTGATTCCAACTTACGAAGGGCATTAACGATAACTGAACGCGTAATTCCGATACGGTCAGCGATAACAGATGCTGTCAAGCGACCTTCCAAACCGTCCAACTCGTTCAAGATAGCTGAAACTGCCTTGATTTCTGAGTAAGACAAGGTATTAATAGCCATGTTAATAGCTGTTTGTTTACGAATCGTTTCTTCCAAGTTCTCTGTTTGAAGGTTCAACAACTGCAACCCAACTACCGTAGAGGCTATCTCAACCAAGATAAGATCTTCATCCACAAAATCATGATCGTTACGCCAAATGATGAAAGAACCAAGACGCATACCACCACCATAGATAGGGGCAATTGTAGTCAAACCATCTGGGAAGTCATCTTTTGACTCCACTGGGAAAATGGTCAAGTCACTGTCAATACCAATGTTTTCTTGAGTATCATAAACACGGCTGATACCACGTGTGTATTCTTCTGGAAGTTGTTTAGCTTCAAAAAACTCTTCCACTCGATCATTGTTGGTTTTGTACTTCATGGCAAAACCAAGGAGAGCACCACCACCATTAACGATAGCAGCGTTACAATCAATGATATCCGCCAATTGAGCAGCCATGTTGTTGTATGGAAGATCTCCTTCCAAGCTGTCTACTGAGCGTTGCAAGATAGATGTAATTTTACGTGTTTTAGCCAGCAAATTTGCCATATTTATTGTCTTCACTTTCTATTGTAGTCATAATAATATCAAGCCTTGTACTAATCTTCTGCGTCAAGACTCACTAGCCCTATCATTATAGCACACTTAACCCAGAAATTGCAAACAATTGTCTGAAAATTATTTATTATTCTACTATTCATTATATTAAGTATATTATGGCATTTTTAGGAAGAATGTTCGGATTTTCCCAAATATATCTCCCTTTTAGAAACAATAAAAACCGGACAAGCCTTATTGTCCAGTTTTTTAAGGAATTAGCGCTTGTAATATGACAAGACTCGTTCGATTTTATTACCGAGATCAGCCAACTCTTCCACTCGAGGAAGATAGACAATACGGAAGTGATCTGGTTCATTCCAGTTAAAGCCTTTACCTGGAACTAGGAGAACCTTCTCCTTCTTCAAGAGACGAAGACAGAATTCTTCATCATCTTCAATATCATACATGTTACGGTCAATCCTAGGGAAGATGTAAAGCCCTGCATCTGGCTTAACAGCTGATAGCCCTGGAATAGCGTTTACGGTATTCGTGATAAACTCACGTTGTTCATAGATACGCCCACCAGGAATCAAGAGCTCATCAACGGATTGGTAGCCACCAAGTGAAGTCTGAATAACGTGTTGAGAGAGCACGTTGGCACAGAGACGCATGTTAGCCAACATATTAAGCCCTTCAATATAGCCTTTGACATTCTTTTTAGGTCCAGAGAGAACCATCCAACCCACACGGAAACCACAGATGCGGTGAGACTTAGAAAGACCATTCATAGACACGCAGAAGACATCTGGTGCAAGACTAGCGATTGCAGTATGTTTCTTACCATCCATAACCAAGCGGTCATAAATCTCATCCGCAAAGATAATCAAATCATTTTGTCGAGCAATATCCACAATCTGTTCAAGAACATCCTTAGGATAGAGCGAACCTGTAGGATTATTGGGATTGATGACTACAATTGCCTTAGTATTTGATGTAATCTTTGATTTGATATCATCAATATCTGGATACCAGTTAGATTTTTCATCACATACATAGTGTACGGCATTACCGCCTGCTAGACTGACACAGGCTGTCCAAAGAGGATAATCTGGCATTGGGACCAAGACCTCATCTCCATCATCAAGCAAGGCCTGCATAGATATGGAAATCATCTCTGAAACACCATTACCAATATAAATATCATCAATATCTACATTTGGGAATCCCTTTAACTGGCAATACTGCATAATCGCCTTACGAGCTGAGAAAATCCCTTTACTATCCGAATACCCTTCACTGTTACGAACATTCATAATTAGATCACGAATGACTTCATCCGGTGCTGTAAAGCCAAATTCCGCAGGATTTCCCGTATTAAGACGAAGAATCTTTTCACCGTTAGCAATCATACGGTTGGCTTCATCCAAAACTGGTCCACGAATATCATAGGCAACGTGTTCCAACTTTGATGATTTATCAAATGTTTTCATAAGTTAATCCTTTCAAAAGATACTAAAAGCAGATACATCTAGCAGAAAATAAGAAAATTCAACACCTGATGGGGATTTCCACTTTTATTGACACCAACTTTATTTAGGCTCAGCCATTTGGTATCATTTCTGAAGACTTGTCTTCCTATTGTTTAATTATCATGTTTCTTACGAAGCTAATAACAGATTGTATTATACCTCTTTTTCATGCAATCTTCAATTTTTAGATAATACTGAAATCTTCACATTACTACGGACATCCTAAAGTAAGCAGTCAAAAAAAGATTTCAGAAAATCCATAACAACGCTTTCATTTTTTAGATTAAAGGAGTATAATAAAGCTAAAGATAGGAGGTAGAGCTTATGTCTCAACAATATGAACGTATTATGGTAGCTATCGACGGTTCTTACGAATCAGAACTGGCCTTTATTAAAGGTGTGCACGTTGCAAAACGTAATAATGCTCAGTTACTATTGGTACACGTTATCGATACACGCGCCCTTCAAAGCGTTGCGACTTTCGACTCTTATATCTATGAAAAACTAGAAGACGAAGCTAAAGCTGTTTTGGCTGACTTTGAACGCCAAGCCAGAGAAGCTGGTTTAACCAAGATTCGCAAAGTTATTGAGTTCGGTAATCCTAAGAGCCTCTTGGCTGTTGATATCCCTGATAAGGAAAATGTTGACCTTATTATGGTTGGTGCCACTGGTCTCAATACTTTTGAACGTTTGCTTATTGGTTCATCTTCTGAATACATTCTCCGTCACGCAAAAGTTGACTTGCTCATTGTTCGTGACTCTGAAAAAACACTTTAGTCACCTCTCACAAAAGCACCTCTGGTGCTTTTCTCATATGAAAAAGAACCGAGATCCTAAATCTCAGTTCTTTTTTCTGTTCTATTTTTCAGACTTTGCTGATTCAGACATTACTTCTGACTCTGAAGTTGACTGGCTTTCTTCGGCCAAGTCTTCACTAGCAGATTGACTTGAGGCACCTGCTTGCTCCAAAGCAAGGCTAGTTGAAAGGCTCTCACGTTCTGCTTCCTGACTAAGGCTAGCTTCAACAATCATGAGTTCCTTTTGACGTTCTGTTTCACGAAGATATTCACGTTCTTCAAATTCTTCCTGACGACGTCTTTCCTGCTCACGTCTTTGAGCTTTTTGACGCTCACGCTTAGCATGACGTTTTTGTGTCTCATCAATCAAGACCTTCGTATTGTCTTTAATATGCATCCACTTAACAAGACGAACTAGAAGTCTCCATAGGAAGACAATAATTGACTCTGCAAAGAGAAGAATCTCAACCAGAATAACTCCCAACAAGCTCCAAGCCATGAAGAGTGTAATCAATAACTGTGTGAAAATCTTCTTCAAGTCACCCAAATGATTATTGTGAATATTAAGGGTTTCAAGGAAAAGATCTAAAATCCCTTGCAAGAGGTGTGATTTAACAGATTTGTCACCCTCTAGGCTCAAGTCCGTCTGGACTTCTGCCGGAGTAACAACTGTCAAGTCCCCATCTTGGTAGACATCAATACGATCTCCTAATTTTATATCAAAATCAAAAAGCGTGCGATCTATTTTCTTAAGTCGCCCGTCAGGATGACTGAGATAAACAAAGTCATCATCAAATTTTAAAATGCGAAACATAATTTACCTGCTCTTTATTGCTCCCTAAATAATAGCAAAGTTAAAAAGCCCTTGTCAAGAGCTTCTTTCAATCCAAGGTTTTCACACCGATACGATTTTTATACTCTTGATACGTTTCAGTGTGCATGAGAGCTTTAGCATTTTTGACCCGATCCGCAGTTGGTGGTTTAACCCCTTCCAAAGGATATGGGATACCGAGCTCACGCCATTTGAACTCACCCATTGTATGATAGGGAAGAATTTCAAATTTATCGACATTTTTCAAGGTCTTTACAAACTCACCAAGCTTAATCAAGTGATCGTCAAAGTCTGTCAAACCAGGTACCAAGACATGGCGAATCCAGACTGGAACTTGTTTGTCAGATAGATATTGAGCAAATTCCAAAATATTCTTATTAGGTTGACGGGTCACAAACTTGTGTTGTTCGGGGTCAATCTCTTTGATGTCAAGTAGGACCAAGTCAGTCACAGCCAAAAGTTTGTCAACAACTTCATGATACTCAGGAGTATTGCGGTACGCAAACCCACAAGTATCAAGCGTACAGTGAATCCCTAGCTTCTTAGCCTCTGTAAAGAGGGCAGTGACAAAATCAATCTGAAGCATGGCCTCACCACCTGATACAGTGATACCACCATGCTCACCCCAGAAATGACGGAAACGAAGAGCCTCATCTAAGACATCTTCAACTGTACGTTCAACAGCCTTATTTGACTCCATAGCCCAAGTATCTGGGTTATGACAATATTGGCAACGCATCTTACAGCCTTGCATGAAAACAATAAAACGGATACCAGGACCATCTACGGATCCAAAACTTTCGGTTGAATGAACAAGTCCAGTCACCTGACTGTAATCAATTTCTGCCATGGCAGCCTCCTTGAAACGCTTTTTACATGTTTTTATTATACCTCTTTTATCAGAAACATGCTCCATATCTGCCTGAATTCAGGCAAAGGTTATACTATAATACATCTGAAATTAAGGAATATCTATACTATACCAGAAGAAAAACAAAAAAACTGGAAAAATCCAGTCTTTTATCATCTATATTATTAGGCACGTTTCTTAAGCCCCAAAAAGGCTGCAGCAGCAAGGAAGAATGTTCCTGCCAATGTCAAGATTACTGTTGATGATTCACCAGTCTTAGGAAGTGTAACTTCCTTACCTTTAGCATCTTTACCAGTCAATGTACCGTCAGCATTCACTTTAAATCCTACTGCTTCAGGAGCGACAACACTTGTTGTACCATCAGTGTTAGCGATAACAATTTGGCTATTTTGTGTAGACACAATTGTTTGGCCAGCTGCAGTGATAACTGGAGCTGTTGGTGTTACAGTAACAACAGGTTGTCCATTAACATTCACCGCTGGAGTTTCAGAGTTTTGAGGTGCTTCGCTTGTCCCTTTATCAGTTGCTGAAGCTGGGTCTTCTGGCTTATCGGCTGGTTTTGTTGATGAATCAGCTGCTGGAGCCGATGTCGCAGGTGTTTCCGGAGTTGCTGGTGTTGTTGGCTCAGCTGGTACTTCAGGAACTGTAGGTGTTGGTGTTGTTGGCGTTGCCACACCTGTGTTTGAATCATTGCTACGAGCCAAGTCACCATCACTTGGGGCTGTTGAAGGACCAGTTGTTGCACGATCTGTCGTTGGTTGTGTAAGAACAGCATCATTTGTCGCAATACCATCATCCGCAAAAGAAGTTACTGGTACAAAGCTCCTAGGGTAAGGGTGAGTAAAAGCAAGCTACTATATATAGATTTTTTAGAAGCCATTAAGATTCTCCTTTTTTCATTTGTCAGTTAATCTACATTCTACCATAAAAAAGTAATAAAAGACCGCTTTAATTAAAATCTTATTTATTTTTATTCTAAATCTTTCAATACGCTGAAATATGTTAGAATACCTTCAAAATTATGGTTGTTTTTCTGACAAATTCTAACACTTTTGATAGGTTAAAAAGGCTTTATGACGTACTTTATATACGTTTTCTAATCTTATTATTTTGATAAACTGATATTCCAAGATAGATAAGAAAAAGCACTTTCACTCATAATGAGAGAAAGTGCCTAATTATCAAATAGTCGCTTTTAAGTTCCAATATTTTCTAATAAAAACATGTAGAGAACTATTCTTCTGCCTCTTCTGGAGCTGCCGTGATGATTACCTTAAGTTTGGTTACACGACCATCTTTAACCTTATCATTGATAAATTCAAGGTGTTTGTCCTTGTTGATAACTGAATAGTGTTCCTTGACTTCTTGAGTAGGAATGGCTCCCACACCAGTCAAATAATAACCTGCGATAGTATCAACGTCATCACTCTCAAGTTCTGTATCAAAATGTTCATTGAAGTCGTTAAGAGTCATAGCACCCTCGACAATATAGGTATTCTCGCCAATTTCACGAACTTCAATACTAGATTTATCTGTTTCGTCGTCAATCTCACCAACGATTTCTTCCAAAAGATCCTCGAAGGTAACAAGACCAGCAACCCCACCGTATTCATCAAGCAAAATAGCCATCTGATTATTGGTGTTACGAAAGGCCGCCAAGAGATCATTAACGAAGATAGTCTCTGGAACAAAGAGAGGTTCATTCATAATTCGACGAAGTTTGATATTTTCGAAACCAAGTTCGAAACCTGCTTTAAGAAGATTTTTGGTATGAACGACACCGATAATCTTATCCTTGTCGTCTTCGTAAACAGGAATACGAGAGAAACTTTCCTTGAGAATAGCTTGGATATTTTCTTGAGTATTGTCTTCAATATCAATCATGAAGGCATCTGTACGAGGGACCATAACCTCACGTGCCATCAATTCGTCAAGAGAGAATACCCCTTGGAGCATTTCAATTTCTTCAGCCTCAAGTGTATCCTCACTCTTAGTCAACATGTATTCAATCTCATCACGTGTCATCTGCTCATCTGCATCATCAAAGGTCACAGGTGTCAAACGAGACAAAAGATTGGTTGACGCCGAAAGAATCCAAACAAAGGGACTAACAATCTTACCTGTAACAATAATGACAGGAGCTGAGTAGATGGCTAGATTTTCCTTAAGGTTCATAGCGATACGTTTTGGATAAAGTTCCCCAAAAACGATAGAGATATAGGTCAAGACAACCAAAGAAATCATGCTACCTGCTGTCTTAGCCCAAGCCACATGACCAAACCAAGTCGCTATCACTGCACCTAGTGATGCAGAGAGACTGGCCCCTTGTAAGAGGCTAATAAAGGTAATACCAACCTGGATAGTTGATAGGAAGTTGTTTGGATTTTCAAGAACCTTGAGCAGGCGGATAAATTTCTTATCGCCTTCTTCTGCCTTTTGCTCCACACGTGAGCGGTTAAGTGATACAAGAGCCATCTCAGATGCTGAGAAAAAGGCTGTAAGCAAGGTTAAAATTAGTAGTAAAATAGATTGAAATAATAAGGACTGACCACTAGAGTCTTCCATTTTTTCTTCTCCTCTAAAAAAATTCTGACTTTTATTATACCATAATTTCCCAATAAAGGCGTCTATTTTATGCTATAATTAGGGTAATTTATCATCAAAGGAGAGACTTATGTCACTTATACGATTAGAAAATGTCAGCTTGGTCCGCCAAGGAAAAACACTTTTATCTGACCTTAACTGGACAGTTGAAAAAGGACAAACCTGGGCTATCCTGGGACTTAACGGTGCTGGAAAATCAACCCTCTTACGTTTGTTGACAGCTGAATTTTTCCCTTCTGAAGGGAAGGCTGAGATACTAGGCTACACCTTTGGTAATGGAGACATCACAGGTCTTCGTCAACACATCGGTATCGTCAGTTCCTTTATCACTGAGCGTCTACCTCAACATATGACTGCTGAAAAAATCGTCCTTACCGGTAAGTACAAGAGCTCAATCCTCTACAAAGCCTATGGAGACAAAGAGCTACAAGAAGCCAAGGATATGCTAACTTCACTTGGTGCTGGAGATTTGATTGGTCGTAAATACCATGGCCTCTCTCAAGGGGAAAAGCAAATCTGTTTGATTGCTCGTAGTCTGATGGAAGATCCCGACATCATCATCCTTGACGAAGCAACTGTGGGCTTGGATCTCTTTGCCCGCGAAAAGCTCTTACGTCAGATCGACCGTATCACCTCGCTTCCTCACGCACCCCTGGTCCTTTACGTCACCCACCATGCTGAAGAGATTACTGAGAAGATGGACCACATCCTCCTACTCCGTCAAGGAAAAATCGTGGCACAAGGACCAAAAAATGATATCATCACACCGGAAGTTTTAGCTGACTTCTACCAAAATCCTGTTCAAATTATTCCAATTGATGACCATCGTTTTTACATTAACCCTCTTCTATAAAAATCGCTCAAAGAAACAAGTCCCCTAGACATTATCTGGGGGACTTGTTCTTTTATCACTACTCCTCTTTTATTTTAGATACACCATACAAAATTAAGGCTGGAACGATAAGCTGTTCTATAAAAATATATGAAACAGAAGCCAAGATTTTTCTTGGCTTCTGTTTGTGATAACATTCATTGCTTAAGCTCGACCTCGAGCCAGATTAATCATATCATAGGTTAACGTGTTGCTAGTTTCTTTGAGAGAGTAATCCTCCAAAGTATTGACTTCCTTACGAAGCTGCTTGGCATAACGGCTAGAGATAAGTTCAGCCTGCTCGTACTCGTTGATAACCTTACGTTCCAAATAGTAGCCACGCAACATTTCATCAATATTGTCTGGATGAAGGTGAGTGATAACCCGCTCGACAAAGGCACCTGATTGAATAATCTCAGCCTCTTGAAGGCGACTGCGTTTCAGATAAGACAAGAGATCTGAGTGATAAACACCTTCCAGATTACTCAAGGCTTCCAAAATCTGCTCAGTATTTGTCAAATAGAGCTCAGTCATATGGTCGCGGTTTTCTTCCGTCAACCTAGGACCTCTTCTAGTATCATCCTGATCAATACGAAACTTGAAAGTAAGAGCTAAGTGTAACAATCTACGAAGGCCACGCACAAAGACAGCTAGGGCGTAAGAAAGGCTAGAGACAAAACCACGGTTGATACGACGTTCCAAGCCCTTGATATAACGTTGGTAGAGATTATATTCGAGTTCTGAAATCTTACCCTTCTTGTAGGCATATTCTAGACCCTCACTCTCAATTTCCATAATCATTACTCGGATATTGGCCAACTCTTCTTTGACATCATTTGATTCCTGCTCCAAGATTAAATCTTCCAAGCGTTGATTGTAGTTATCAATCGTAGCATAGACAGCCCCTTGATTGGTAGACTGTTTTAGATCTTTTTCCAACTCACCGACCACATCATTGAGAATGGCAATCTGCATATAATGGTTGGTCGTATGCGCTGGACCAGTGGCTAGCTTAGGTAGACTAAAATCCCTGTTAAGAAGCTCAGCAAGGTCACACCCGCTACCGTAAAGAGTAAAAGACTATGTTCCAGAGCAGTCATATTGGCAACCGGAAGCAAAAGGATGGTTGCAATGGAAACCGTTCCTTTAACACCTGAAAAGGTTAACAGAGTAGCACCCTTCCAGATTTTTTTTAGTGATCGTTTGGCCCTCCAAGCTCTTTGGGCAAATACCGCACTAATCATAACAAAGCGAATTCCAAACATGGTCGCTGTTAAAAGGACGATAGCAAGCAGCATCCAGAGATTATCGTAGGTACTGCTACGCAGCACTGGCGTTGCTAGGGTTGGAAGTTCTGTCCCCAAGAGGAAAAATACCATGCCATTAAGCATAAAGGTAATGGTTCCCCAAATCGTATGGGAAACGTTATCCAGCTTGGCATCAAAAACGGTGATTTTTTTAAAGCGACTGGCAAGCGAAATCCCTGCTACGACAACAGCAATAATTCCAGAAGCATGAATTTCCTCGGCTACAAAGTAAGAGGAAATCGGTAGTACCAGCTCTAGTAAGAGAGCACCTGTGACATCAGCAGCATCCATATTGTCCAAAATGGTTAAAAAGAGACGATTAAATAAGGCTGTAATCAAGCCAACTAAAAAACCACCAAGCACAGAAATAACCAAATTCCAGCTCGCCCCAAGGAGAGAGAAGGTACCTGTGGTCAATGCAGTCACCGCCACCTGAAAGGCGACCAAGCCAGAGGCGTCGTTCAGAAGACCTTCACCCTGCAAAATATAGCTAATCCACTTTGGAAAACTGAAACGTTTGGAAATAGCCGAATAGGCCACTAAATCCGTTGGCCCAAGGGCGGCACCAATGGCTAGACAGGCAGACAAGGGTACCGAAGCAGGCAAGACGGCCTTAGCAAGATAACCGATTCCCAAGGTAGACACAAAGATAACTGGAAAAATCAAAAATAGAATAAGTTTCCAGTTACGCAAAATACTAGTGATGTCACTTTCTTCACCCTCACGAAAAAGCAAGGGAGCAATAATAAAAGCTAGGAAAAGTTCTGTTTCAAGCTCGAAAGCGCGTCCCTTAAAAAGTAAACCAATACCAACCCCAAAAATAATTTGAATCAAAGGTAGGGGAAGACGTGGAAAGACACGATTGATAACGTTCGATAAAATCAAGCTAAAAAGAAGAACAAGCAAAGCTAATGATAAATGCATAGCTCCTCCTACCCTTCCTTATGACAACAATTTGAGAATAGTTCTTTTTGCTTACTAATCTTTTTATCAATGGCAGTGACATCTTCCTTGGCCAAAAGTTTATGGCAACGTTCGACCTCAAGACTAGCTAACTTTTTCTTAATTTTAGCCGTTTTACGATTATCAACCTTCTTCAAAGTATCCTCGGAACTTTGCTTATCTATATATTTGGCCTGCATATCTGCAAGCTTTTCTTTAACATCTGTAATCATTGTAATTTCTCCAACATCACCAAAAATGGTGGGGTATTAATTTGATTAAGGGGTTGGTAAAGCATAGCTGTAAAATCACGCTGGTCCAAACCGATAACGTACTCAAGCACAGCATCCTTCTCCATATCGCCACCATCATGACCATAGTAAATCATAATAGCTAAACGACCACCCACCTCTAGACGGTCAAGAATTTTCTCAATGGCCTCAAGGGTCGTGTGGGGTTTGGTAATAACACTCTTATCTGCAGATGGCAGATAACCCAGATTGAAAATAGCTGCACGAATAGGTTCCGTGACATAACGGTCCAGATTTTCGTGACCGTCTAAAATGAGTTCCGCATTTTCAATTTCCAAATCTGACAAGCGTTGACGAGTCTTTTCGAGCGCCTGCTCCTGCACGTCAAAGGCATAAACCTTCTTGGCAAGACCAGCCAGAAAGGCTGTGTCATTGCCGTTTCCCATGGTTGCATCGACAACTACACTCTCATCGTCCAGCACTTGAGCTAGAAAGTCATGAGATAGATGAATTGGTCGTTTAATCATGCTTTTTCCTCCTTCTCGTTAGCTACTTTGCACCCTTGCCATGAGTCACGACGTTCCATCTCTTTGTCAATGGCATTGAGGACTTCCCATTTGTTGAGACTCCACATAGGACCTATCAACATATCTCTCGGCGCATCACCAGTAATTCGATGAATGACGATATCCTTAGGGATGATTTCCAACTGGTCACAGATGATGGACACATACTCTTCCTGACTCAGCAATTTAAGACGCCCCTCGTGGTAGTCTCTTTGCATACGCGTATTGGTCATCAGATGGAGGAGGTGGAGTTTAATTCCCTGAATGTCATTGTCCGTCACACAACGTCGAACATTCTCCACCATCATCTCGTGGGTTTCCCCTGGCAGCCCATTAATCAGATGCGATACAATCTCAGCCTTTGGCGCACGCTCACGCACACGCTTAACCATCTCCACATAGAGATCATAGCTGTGTGCTCGGTTAATGAGTTCTGACGTTTCTTCATAAGTCGTTTGCAAGCCAAGTTCAACGGTCACATGCATACGTTCTGTGAGTTCTGCCAGATAATCAATCACATCGTCTGGCAAACAGTCTGGGCGGGTACCGATATTGATACCAACAACACCAGGCTCATTGATAGCCTGTTCGTAGCGTTCCTTGATAACTTCAAGCGGCGCGTGGGTATTGGTAAAGTTTTGAAAATAAACCAGATATTTCTGAACTTCTGGCCACTTGCGGTGCATGAAGTCAATCTCATGGTAAAACTGCTCACGAATCGGTGCCTCAGGAGCTACAATAGCGTCCCCAGACCCCGATACCGTACAAAAGGTACAGCCACCATGAGCCACTGTGCCATCACGGTTGGGACAATCAAAACCCGCATCTATTGGTAGTTTGAAAATCTTTTCGCCAAAAATTTCACGATAGTAATCATTGACTGTTCTATAACGTTTTTTCATAAAGACTATTATAACACTTTGACCTAAAAAAGAGAGTAAGACTCAGACAAAAATCATGGATTTCTGCCTGCTCTACTCTCTCTTCTTATTTAATCTTTTTCAAATAATCAATGGCTTCTTGAGCTGTTTTAACAGGGACGATTTTCATCTTGGTTCCCAGTTTCTTGGCAGCTTCCTTAGCCTCTTGATAGTTAGTCTTGGCATCCGGATCAGCCTTTTTCATTTCCTTAGTTACTGGATTATTTGGTACGAAGAAAATGTCTGCACCACTATCAGCCGCTGATTTCACCTTAAGGTAAGCACCACCGATATCACCGACAGAACCATCCTTTTCAATGGTTCCCGTTCCAGCAATCTTACGGCCAGCCTTGAGGTCTTGACCAGACACCTGATCGTAAATAGCTAGGGTAAACATAAGACCTGCACTTGGTCCACCGACACCATCAAGTTTAAACTTCACATTTTCAGGACTCTTGACCTCGGTATGATCTGTCAAACCGATACCAATACCATTTTTACCATTGGCAATCTTGATAATCTTACCAGTGGCAGTCTTTTCTTTGTCATCTGTCGTATAAGTGACCTTGACTTTTGAACCCAGCTTAAGTCCCTGAACGTATTTAATCAAGTCAGCAGAATTATCAAAAGACTTGCCATTGACAGCTGTCACTGTATCCGCAATATTGAGGACACCCTTGAAGCTAGAATCATCAGCCACCTGAAGCACATAGACACCCATATACTCCAAGCTAGCCTCCTTACCAGCCAGAGTCAATCCCTGATAAATCGCTTGGTTTTGGGAAGTCTCCATGTAAAATTGGTTGATACGCATGAAATCTTCATCAGAGTAATTTCCAGTTGCCTCTTCAGCCGTTTGAAGCTTTGCAAAATCATTAAGCTGAGCATAGAGCATCAGGGCTAAAGTCGCCTTGGTTTGAGCCACCGCCACAAAATTGTAGGATCCTTTGAATCATCAGCTTTCTTGTCTACAGTCAAGACTTCCTTGGTATCAAAAGCACCACCCGGAAGCTCAACATAATAATTATTTAGCGGGAAAAAGAGGGCAAAGAGGAGGAAAAGTACCGTAAAAATACTTAACAACCACCACTTAATCCGCCAAATTTTCCCTAATAGTGATTTAGATTCGTTCTTGTTTGCCACGCTTGGCCTCCACTTCCTTAACAACTGCTTGAGGAACATAAGAACTAATGTCTCCCTCAAAATAAATCAACTCACGCACACGACTTGAAGAGACTGGTGTTACCTCATGACTGGCAATCAAATAAACTGTTTCTAACTCAGGTGCCAACCCCTTATTGAAATAATCCATATTGGCTTCATAGTCGAAATCTGTCGCATTACGAAGACCTCGGACCAAATAAGTCACCCCAAGATCTCTGGCGATATCTACAGCCAAACTATCGTGAGCCGTTATAACCTTGACATTGGGAAAATCTGCCACAACCTCTTCCAAGATACGCTTGCGAGTCTCCACGTCCCAGAAGCCCTGCTTATTATTATTATAAAAGAGACCGATATAAAGCTCATCAAAGAGCTTGCTGGCTCTGGCAATAATATCCATATGCCCATTAGTAATCGGATCAAAAGACCCCGTAAACATAGCAATCTTTGTCATAGCATTCCTTTCTACAACTTCCCTATCAAAGGCTAACGCACGTAAACGGTCACCTTACTGATACCATAGGTTTTCTGTTTCCAAATCCCAAAGTTTGAAATTTCTTCAGGCAGGTCCACAGCCTTATCCGTCTCACAAACCAACATAACTTCCTCAGCCAAGAGCCCTTGCTCCTCTAACTGAGTAATATTGGCCACAATCTGCTCTCTAGCATAAGGCGGATCTAAAAGCACCAAGTCAAACTGACCTGTCAATTGGGTCAGTGCACGCGCCGCATCCATCTTCAAAAGCTGGAACTGCTTCTCACTCTTGGTCATCTTGATATTTTCCTGAATAACAGCCTGTGCCCGACGATCCTTTTCCACGAGGACAGCAGACGACATACCACGACTGATAGCCTCAATAGCCAGACTACCACTTCCAGAAAAAAGATCCAAAACACGCCCTCCATCAAAGAAAGGACCAATCATATTGAAAATGGCACCCTTGACCTTGTCCGTTGTTGGACGAGTCGTTTTGCCTTCTAACGTTTTAAGCGGACGTCCGCCAAATTCACCTGCTACAACACGCAAGTCGGTCACCTCGTTTTTACTGATTTTTAGTAAGACTTTTCTATTATAACAAAAAACACGCATAGATGTTGGTCCAAAGGGGACTAGACAAGCTAAATCCCCCCAAGAGAACACAAAAAACTCGAGAACATCCCGAGTTTTTATTATTTTACTTATCACCAAGTGCAGTCACGTAGTTGTAGGCTTCGATACCAGCTGTGGCACCATCACCTACGGCTGTTGTAATTTGGCGAAGGTCTTTCTGACGGACATCCCCAATGGCAAAGATACCAGGAATACGTGTCGCCATCTTATCATCTGTAATTACCCAACCATCTTGGTCAGTGACGTCGAGACCTGTCAAGTAATCTGAAACAGGATCAAGTCCCACATAAACGAAGACACCGCCAAATTCGTGGTTAGTCACCTCACCAGTTTTGACATTCTTGATATCAACACTGCAAACCTTGATGTCATCACCCTTAATTTCTTCAACGACTGAGTCCCAGATAAACTTAACCTTTTCATTGGCGAAGGCACGGTCTTGAAGGACCTTTTGAGCACGCAATTCATCACGACGATGAACAATGGTCACGCTATTGGCAAAGCGTGTCAAATAAATTCCTTCTTCAACGGCAGAGTCTCCACCACCAACGACCAAGAGGTCTTGATTACGGAAGAAGGCACCATCACAGACCGCACAGTAAGATACCCCACGGCTGTTGTACTCTTCTTCGCCAGCAACACCAATGTGGCGATGTTTGGCACCAGTCGCAATGATCACTGTCTTGGTTTGGTACTCTTCATCACCAGTTTTGACAACTTTATAGTCACCCTTGTCTTCGATACCAGACACGATACCATAAAGATTTTCAACGCCCAATTTTTCCAAAGGTTCGAACATCTTCATTGACAATTCTGGACCAGAAATACTTTCAAAACCAGGGTAATTTTCAATATCAGACGTGTTATTCATCTGTCCACCAGGAGCACCTTGCTCCAAAGTTGCCACTTTAAGGTTGGCACGTGCTGCATAGAGTGCTGCAGTCATCCCCGCAGGACCAACTCCAATAACAATTGTATCGTACATAAGTAACTCCTTATATGATTTCTTGTAGAGATATCTTACACCTAATGTGCCAACAAAGCTAGAATTATGCATTCAGCACGATAAGAATCGCCATAAAAGCAAATGCCAAAACTGGGATCGAAACCATCGACATCATAATAGCATCATAGAGGGCACCTTGACGCTCCTTAACAGTTTTGTCCGCACGACGTAAGGCACGCCATCCAAGCCAAATGGCACCAATCACCAAGCACACAAAGAAAGCAATCACAAGGCCTAAGAGGTAAAATTTAAAAATATTTAATAACATAAATCATCCTAAAGTGAGAAATAGAAAAGGCTGAGATAACATTCTCCAACCTCTAAATTCGACTAGTAATAACTGCACGATGCAGTTTCTGATTGGACTATAGTCGCCTTTGAAACATTCAAAAGTTCCTAATCATCCTTGTGGGACTTTGACTATGGACTAAAATGTCGTCCACTCCCACCACCTTTTCTATTGTAACAAAAATCTCATCTTAAAGATATTGTTTTGAATAAGAAGCGAAAAATTCTTTTGTTCGTTCTTCTTTTGGATGGTTAAAGACTTCGTCAGGTGTTCCTTGTTCAAGAATACGACCTTTTTCAAGGAAGAGCACCTTGTCAGCCACTTGATAAACAAAGTTCATGTCGTGACTGACCAAAATCATAGTTTGACCTGACTTAGCTGCATCAGCGATTGATTTTTCAACCTCACCAACCAACTCAGGGTCAAGAGCAGATGTTGGTTCGTCAAGCAAGAGCACATCAGGCTTCATTGCAAGGGCACGAGCCAAGGCCACACGTTGCTTTTGACCACCTGACAAGTGACGTGGGTAGTGGTTTTCACGATTAGAAAGCCCAACCTTAGCAAGCTCTTCTTTCGCAATCTTGGTAGCTTCTTCGTCAGAAAGTTTCTTAACAATCTTAAGACCTTCCTTAACATTATCCAAGGCTGTACGACGTTCAAAGAGGTTGAACTGTTGGAAAACCATGGCCAACTTACGGCGAAGGGTAAGGATTTGTTCTTTAGTGATAGTCTTAAAGTCGACTTTAAATCATCAATGGTAATGGTACCAGAATCAGGTTGTTCCAAATAGTTTAAGCTACGAAGAATTGTTGATTTCCCTGCACCAGAGGCACCAACAAGAGCTACAACTTCACCCTTTTCAATGTCAATATCAATACCATCGAGAACCTTTTGACCTGAAAATTCCTTGGTCAAATTTTTGATACTAATCATTAGCGGTCACCTCCAATTCCAGAAATGTCAGTCACTTCAGGAGCATTAATAGCCATGTGATTTTCAACTGAACGACCAATATACTCAATCAAGATTGAGATTACCCAGTATACAAGGGCAACTGAGATATAACGTTCAAAGTAACGGTAGTCAGCACCACCCAAGATTTGAGCCTGAGCATACATTTCGACGATACCAGCACTAAAGGCAAGTGATGTTCCCTTAGTCAAACCAATCAAACTGTTAATCAAACTTGGTGTCGCAATAACTGCCGCATTTGGAATAATGACACGACGGTAAACCTGTGCTGATGTCATCCCAAGAGAACGGGCAGCTTCGATTTCTCCGGCATCAACAGCCTGAATCGCTGCACGAATGGTTTCACTCATGTAGGCTGCTTCGTTAAAGGCAAAGGCTGTAATCGCGAAGATAGCTGGTGGAATCTCATTGATATTCCAATCCAAACCAAACTCACCATTCAAAGTAACGAAGGAAGAGTGGAATACCATAGTAAGTCAACATGAGTTGTACAAGGATTGGTGTCCCACGCAAGAAGCTCACAAAAACTGCTTGAATTGGATAAAGGATACGTACTCGATTGATCTTAACGACCGCAAAGACAAGGGCCAAAATCAAACCGAAGAAAGCACCTGCAATGGTCAATCCCAAAGTCAAAGGCAAGCGTTCCACAATCTTAGGAACAGCATCAAAGACTGCCTTCCATGAGAAGAGCTTACCAGCTGGCATCCAAGATGAGATCCACTTTGAAGACAATTGTAATCAGTTGCAAAACATAGCCCCAAAGAATTTCTACTAGCCAAGACAAGGGAATGGCTAAAGCAACAGCTACTGCCAAACCAACCAAGCCAATGATAACTTGGAGATACCAAGGTGACCGATTAAATGCTTCTATACTCTTTTTCACAATGTCGCCCTTTCTTTCTAAAAAAGTAGGTTAGCCTAGTGCTAACCGTTCAAATATCTTATCATAATTTTATAGTATTCATTTTAGCACGACTCAGAAAGTCTGTGAAATAGTCTTTTCTTATCATAGTGATAAGAAAATCGTATCACTGATAATAATACCTTGTTAAGACCAAAAAGATTTGAACTAATTCCTTATTTTACGAACAAAGTGAGCATAAACCTAGGCTTTCCGGCGTGAGAAAAACACCTGAAACTTTAAAGTTTTAGGTGTTCGGAAGTTTTGAGACCTTAGGCTCAAAACTTAGTCATGGAGCTTCGACGAAGGTCGCTGACGTCCGTCATCACCTCAGGAAAGCCTCAAAAGAAAGCTTTGTGTTCAATCCAAAGCTGAGACAGCAGTCTCAACTTTTAACAGTCTTATTTCAAATCACTGACGTAATCACCACCGAAGTATTCCTTGCTGAGTTTGGCAAGGGTTCCATCCTTCTTAAGCTCTTTGATACGTTTATTGACAAAGGTCTTGAGTTCCTTACCTTGCTTATCATTTGAGAATAGAAGATATTCAAGACCATCAGTCTTCATACCGATATCGTCTTTAATCTTGTTTACAGCTAGCTTATAGCCTTGATCTTTGACAATGTACTCAGAGGAAATAGCATCGTAAAGGATAAAATCAATTTTTCCTTCTTGAATGTGTTGGATACGTGTTGAAAGACCAGTTGAGCTAGAAGCATAGTTGATAGTAATTGGTGTCTTGTCCGCATTGGCATGGTTCCAATTTTCAAGCAACTGAGCATAGTTAGAGCCAGGAAGCACCTCTGTCGTCTTACCAGACAAATCGTCTAGGCTAGTATACTTGGTACCCTCAGCACTAGTGATGGCATAGTTAGAACGTGAAATCGGATCTGAGAAACCATATTTCTGAGCACGTTCTTCATTGTAGTTGAAGTCGTTAGCCGCAATCTGATAACGTCCAGAATCCACCCCTGTCAAGATGGAATCAAAAGGTGTCGTTACAAACTTGACCTCATATTTGTCCGAATCCTTGAAAATAGCCTTGACCAAATCAATATCATAACCCTTGAAGTCGTCACCTTTTTGAAAGTGAAAGGTGCCGTATCAGAGTCCGTCGCAACAGTAATCGTCTGCTTTTCACCAGATCCCTTACTGTCACTCTTGTTTCCACAAGCTGCCAAAGTCAAAACTGACAAGCCAAGAATCCCTAAACCTGCAAGCCATTTTTTCATATCTATAATCCTCGATACTTTCATTAATAGTTAGTGATAACAGTTTATCATCTTCATCCTTAGTCGTCTAATAATAAAAACCTAAGTGGTGATAGAAAATGGTTATAGGGGAATCGATACAACGAACAATAAGAAAAGAGCTGCCACTGGTGTGACAACTCTTCTCGTCCAAAAAAGCTTTCCGTACATGTTTAACATCAAATGCAATAAAACTCTATTTTCCCTTACTTGATGACTTACTGCTTGAATCGCTACTGTCTTCAGGTTGATAATCTGATAAATTCTTATGGATACGTTCAGCGTAAACGGCTCTGCTTCCTGATTCATCATGGTCAACCAAGGCTTCGGCAAGCTCTTTATAATCTTCTATAGAAATCGTCCAGTTGCCTCCATCATCTTTGGTTAGCTTGAAGGTCTTTTCTAGATTATCAGCACCTGTCAAAGGTGTATAGGCCATTTCTTTATCAATATCCTTAAATTGTGTCAAATCTCCGTTAAAGTTTTCACCATAAAGGAATTTCGTTGTGAGATCTTTGGCTTTACCTTTTTCCACATCGTTGTTATCAGCTTGATTCCATTGTTTCAACTTGTCAATATCGTTGTCATAGAGACTCATAAGGAGAGTACGAACAGCAGCTGCAGCACCATAGACACTAACAGAACGTGAAGTAAAGGTAACTGTCGCTTCATTTCCTTTAACTTTGACATCTTTCAGCTTATAGTCCTGAATCTTACCAATCATATTACGACGGACCTTGAGGAACTTAGAAAGCACTTGGGTTGGAGTCTTGGCATCATAACCTTCAATGTATTTAAACGTATACTTGTCTTCCGGTGTATACCCCTTTTCTTCGATAGTATCTGCAACTTGTTTTTCAAAAACATTCGTTTCAGTCCAGGTTTCGTAATTTTCACCGTAGAGTTTTGAAAAACCGTTACTAGATTTTCCAAGCATAGTATCAATTAAAACTGTCGCATCAGCCTTGGCACGTTCTGTCGGAGTTGGTGTCGCTTTTTTCTTCTCAGCTGGTTTATTGGAAGCACAAGCTACGAGAACCAAGCAAGCTGCTAGAATCAGTCCTAAATAGGTAAGAACTTTTTTCATTAATATTATTCCCTCATTTCTTTTAGTTACTCTTTAAGATAGCATAGGTCTGATGATTCTTCAAAGTCACTTTCCAAAAGAAAAAATCAAAACTCTACTATTATAATGACTCCAAATCATCTAGGTCCAATTGCCTGCCTTCTTGATCTTCCAGACCCGTCAGCGTCACACCGAGCAGGCGAACACCGCTGCTATTTTCCTCTAATTGATCAAAAATGGTATGGGCAATCCTTTCGATGGTGTCGAAATCCTGAGTCGATTTGTCCAAGGTCATACGCTTGGTTAAGGTCGAGAAATCCGAATAACGGACCTTGATGACAATAATTCGACCGACTTTTTTATTTTTCTGAGCACTTTCAGCTACCCGCCTAGCATTCTTAGTCAACTCAGCCTTGATGTCATCTTCATTATAAAGAAGTTTGCCGTAGGTTCGCTCACTTCCAATAGATTTACGGACACGATTGGGCCTAACAGGACTATTGGAAATCCCTCTAGCCTTTCGAAAGAGATCAAATCCAAAACGTCCAAAACGATCAATCAGCGTCATCTCAGGAATCTTCAGAAGATCGGCACCGGTGTATATTTCCATGTCATGAAGACGTTCAACTGACTTTTTACCTACCCCATGAAACTTTTCAATAGGTAGCTTTCCCAAAAATTCCTGAGCTTCCTCTGGAAGCACCACCGTCAAACCAGCAGGCTTTTGAAAATCAGAGGCTAGTTTGGCGATAAATTTATTGTAGGAAACCCCTGCTGAACAAGTCAGGTGAAGTTCCTGCCAGATATCATACTGGATAAGTTTGGCTACCTTAACCGCCGATTTGATACCAAGCTTATTTATCGTCACATCAAGATAGGCTTCGTCGATAGACATAGGCTCTACCAAGTCGGTGTAGCGTTTAAAAATCTCACGAATTTGCATCCCTACCTCTCGGTAATGGCTATAATTTCCTGAGATAAAGACAGCATTAGGACAACGTTCATAGGCTTCCTTAGAAGACATGGCTGAATGGACACCATATTTTCTAGCCTCGTAATTACAGGTTGATACCACACCACGTCCCCCAGTTTTTCTAGGATTGTGACCGATAATAACCGGTTTGTCCTTAAGACTGGGGTCATCCCTCATCTCGACCTGAGCAAAAGGCGTCCATGTCAATATGGATGATTTTCCGACTGGTATCATTTATTAGAGGAAACTCTAACATGGCTCCCTGCCTCCTTTCTCAGATTTATCTCATTGTAAAGCTTTTCACATAAAACTTTGGGACTACAAAGCATTCTCCCCTTATGATACCAAAATCTATCAAAAAACAGAAATTTATAATACAGATTTATCGTTTTCGAAACTGTATTATAAAAGAATGTCTCTAAAAACGCAGTTTTAAAGTTGTGTAAGCGGTTACTGTGTGATAGAATACTTCTAGAGAATGTAACAGATGATTTTGTTACTAGAATTATAGGAGATCCAAACTATGGCAACGGTTAAAACTAACACAGATGTTTTTGAAAAAGCGTGGGAAGGCTTTAAAGGAACTGACTGGAAAGAAAAAGCTAGCGTTTCACGTTTCGTTCAAGCAAACTACACACCTTATGATGGTGACGAAAGCTTCCTTGCAGGACCAACTGAACGCTCTCTAAAAATTAAAAAAATCGTAGATGAAACTAAAGCAGGCTATGAAGCTGAAGGACGCTTCCCAATGGATACTCGTCCAACTTCAATCGCTGATATTGACGCAGGATACATTTCAAAAGAAGATGAACTTATCTATGGTATCCAAAATGATGAGCTCTTCAAATTGAACTTCATGCCTAAAGGTGGTATCCGTATGGCGGAAACTGCTTTGAAAGAACACGGTTATGAACCAGACCCAGCTGTACACGAAATTTTCACAAAATACGTGACTACAGTTAACGATGGTATCTTCCGTGCTTACACTTCAAACATCCGTCGTGCACGTCACGCTCACACAGTTACTGGTCTTCCAGATGCTTACTCACGTGGACGTATCATCGGGGTTTACGCTCGTCTTGCCCTTTACGGTGCTGACTACTTGATGCAAGAAAAAGTTAACGACTGGAATGCTATCAAAGAAATCGACGAAGAAACTATCCGTCTTCGTGAAGAAGTTAACCTTCAATACCAAGCACTTCAAGACGTTGTTCGCCTTGGTGACCTTTACGGTGTAGATGTTCGTCGTCCAGCCTTCGATACTAAAGAAGCTATCCAATGGACAAACATCGCCTTCATGGCAGTATGTCGTGTAATCAACGGTGCCGCTACTTCACTTGGTCGTGTGCCAATCGTCCTTGACGTATACGCAGAACGTGACCTTGCTCGTGGTACTTACACTGAATCAGAAATCCAAGAATTCGTTGATGATTTCGTTATGAAACTTCGTACAGTTAAGTTTGCTCGTACAAAAGCTTACGACCAATTGTACTCAGGTGACCCAACATTCATCACAACTTCTATGGCTGGTATGGGTGCTGACGGACGTCACCGTGTTACCAAGATGGACTACCGTTTCTTGAACACTCTTGACAACATCGGTAACTCTCCAGAACCAAACTTGACAGTTCTTTGGACTGACAAATTGCCTTACTCATTCCGTCGCTACTGTATGCACATGAGCCACAAACACTCTTCTATCCAATACGAAGGTGTAACTACTATGGCTAAAGACGGATACGGTGAAATGAGCTGTATCTCATGTTGTGTATCACCACTTGACCCAGAAAACGAAGAACAACGTCACAACATCCAATACTTCGGTGCTCGTGTTAACGTACTTAAAGCCCTTCTTACTGGTTTGAACGGTGGTTACGACGATGTTCATAAAGACTACAAAGTATTTGATATCGATCCAATCCGTGATGAAGTTCTTGACTTTGACACTGTTAAAGCTAACTTCGAAAAATCTCTTGACTGGTTGACTGACACTTACGTAGATGCCCTTAACATCATCCACTACATGACTGATAAGTACAACTACGAAGCTGTTCAAATGGCCTTCTTGCCAACTAAACAACGTGCTAACATGGGATTCGGTATCTGTGGTTTCGCAAATACTGTTGATACATTGGCTGCAATCAAATACGCTACAGTTAAACCAATCCGTGACGAAGATGGCTACATCTACGACTACGAAACAATCGGTGAATACCCACGTTGGGGTGAAGATGACCCACGTTCAAACGAATTGGCAGAATGGTTGATTGAAGCTTACACTACTCGTCTTCGTAGCCACAAACTCTACAAAGATGCAGAAGCTACAGTTTCACTTCTTACAATCACTTCTAACGTTGCTTACTCTAAACAAACTGGTAACTCTCCAGTTCACAAAGGGGTATACCTCAACGAAGATGGTTCAGTGAACTTGTCTAAATTGGAATTCTTCTCACCAGGTGCTAACCCATCTAACAAAGCTAAAGGTGGATGGTTGCAAAACTTGAACTCACTTGCAAGCCTTGACTTCGGTTATGCAGCTGACGGTATCTCACTTACTACTCAAGTATCACCTCGTGCCCTTGGTAAGACTCACGACGAACAAGTTGACAACCTCGTAACTATCCTTGACGGATACTTCGAAAACGGTGGACAACACGTTAACTTGAACGTTATGGACTTGTCAGATGTTTACGAAAAGATCATGAGCGGTGAAGATGTTATCGTACGTATCTCTGGATACTGTGTAAACACTAAATACCTCACTCCAGAACAAAAAACTGAATTGACACAACGTGTCTTCCACGAAGTTCTTTCAATGGACGACGCTTTGGGATAAATCTAAGCATATAAGAAAAAACAAGCATCCTAGTGATGCTTGTTCAGATTGAAGACAAAGTCCTCAGAAGTTATACTTCTGGGGACTTTTCTTGCTTTGAAGGAGTATAATAAAAGAAAAAGGTATTTGATGAGGTGTTCCTATGTTTCACAAAGAAAATCCCGAATACAATCGACGTCAAGTAGGATTCTATACGCTTGATGAACTTGTGCCTAAAGACCATTTTCTAAGAAAAGTCGAGGAAACGATTGATTTCTCTTTTATTTATGATCTTGTCGAAGATAGTTATTCCTCGGATAATGGTCGCCCTAGTCTAGACCCCGTTTTATTAGTTAAAATTCCGTTGATTCAATGTTTATGGCATTCGTTCTATGCGCCAAACCATTAAAGATATTGAGGTGAATACGGCTTACCGTTGGTTTCTTGGCTTATCTCTGAACGATAAGGTGCCTCATTTTACAACTTACGGTAAGAACTATAGCCGACGCTTTCAAAACAAGGAAGTGTTAGCACACATTTTTAGTCATGTGCTTCATCATGTTTTGGAAGCGGGGCTCATTGATCCCTCAGAAATCTTCATTGATGGGACCCATATCAAGGCAGCTGCTAATAATCATAAGTACAAAACTGTTGTTATTGATCAAAAAGCTAAATTCATGAGTGAACAACTGGAGATTGAGATTAATTTAGATAGGAGAAAACACGCAAAAAAGCTCTTAAAGCCCGCCAAAAAAAGCGAGGCTAAACCTAAGAAACAATCAACGACAGACCCAGACAGTGGTTGGTTTCATAAGGGGGAACATAAGGAAGTCTTCGCTTACAATGCTCAAGTAGCTTGTGATAAACACGGTTGGGCCTTAGCTTATACGGTTGAAGCAGGAAACATCCATGATAGTCAGGCTTTCTCTGCTCTTTTTGTCAAACTAGAACCATTCTCTCCTGAATTCATTATTGCGGATTCAGGCTATAAAACACCTAGTATTGCCAAGTTTCTTCTAGAAAAAGGGATTACACCAGTTTTCCCTTACACTAGACCAAGAGGTAAGAAAGATTTTTTACGTCCAAAAGACTTTGTCTATGACGAGCATTTTGATTGTTATCTTTGTCCAGAGAACAAGGTGTTAACTTATCGTACAACCACACGTGAAGGTTATCGAGAGTATAAAAGTAATCCTAAAATTTGTAAGACCTGTCCCTTGTTAGCTATTTGTACAGAAAGTCGCCAGAACCAAAAAGTTGTTGTGCGTCATATTTGGAAAGATGCCCTAGAAGTCTGTGAAGATATTCGCCATCAAAGTGGTATGAAAGAACGGTATCAACACCGTAAAGAAACGATAGAACGGTTATTCGGAACAGCTAAAGAATATCATAACTTACGTTATACCAGAGAAAAAGGAAAGTCCAAAATGGAAGATAAGGTTGGGCTTACTTTAGCGTGTCTAAATATCAAAAAATTGGTAAAAATGATGACAGGAAAGACCTATAATTTTACCCCAATATCTCAATATTATTGGATTATAGGAGAATTAGGTAAGAATATAAAAAAGACAAACATCAAAAACGATGTTTGTCTTCATTCTGAACAAGCATCCTAGTGATGCTTGTTTTTTCTTAGCTTCTTAAACAGTTTCTACCAAACTGTACAAAACCTTACTTTAACAGTTGTTAATAATTATGGATAGGACTATAATACAAACTGAATTTGAAAGAAGGTATTATTATGAAAAAAGTGTTTTTCAAAACTAGTCTTGGAATCACACTTAGCGTCCTAGCTAGTGTCTTATTCCTTGCCCACAAATCTGAATTCTTCAAGGACGATAGTGCCTTATATGATGAATTTGATTCTACGTTGGATTAAGGAGGAGAACTATCATGCAAAAGAAAAAAGCAATTATGATCGGTGCTGGTTTATCAAATATGGCTGCCGCTGTTTACCTCATTCAAGAAGGTAAATGGTCAGGAGACCAAATCACTTTCTACGCTCTTGATAATTACGGATCAAACGACGGTTCCCCTACCCAAGATGTTAAGGATGACTATTGGAATAAATCATCCGATGGAAAATCAAAAGGGTTATATTGCTCGCGGTGGTCGTATGCTTAACTACCGTACCTATGTTGACTTGATGGATTTGCTTGATCGGGTTCCTTCAATGACAGAACCAGGTCTTACAGCTGCTGAGGATACTCGCCAATTTGATGCCGCACACCCAACCTATGACAAGGCTCGTCTCTTAACAGGCGGACAAGGTATCGTTGATGGTGGTAAGCTTGGTTTGAATAATAAAAGTCGTAAGCTCCTTACGCAGTTAATTATGATGCCTGATTCACAAGAAGAAAAACTAGATAACATCACGATTGCTGACTATTTCAAAGACAATACTGAGTTTTTCGAAAGTAACTTTTGGTTTATGTGGGAAACGACATTCGCTTTTAGGACTCGCAGTTCTGCACAAGAGCTTCGTCGTTACATGCACCAAATGATTTATGAATTCACTCAGATTGAGCATTTAGTTGGTGTTAACCGTACACGCTATAATCAATACGAAAGCATCATGAAGCCTTTGATTAATTACTTGGAAAAAGAGGGCTGTCACATAGTCCTTAATCGTCGTGTTGTTGACTGGAAATTCAAGGACAGCAAGATGCAAGACGAAATTACTGTTACTGGTCTTCACATGGTCAATACTAAAACTGATGAAATGAGTTCGTCCCAGTGGATGACGATACAGCAGTCATCTTTACAAACGGTTCGATTACTGACTCTGCAACACTAGGTGATTTCAACACTCCGGCTGCAGAAAACATGGATTATGGTGCTGCTTCAAGTCTTTGGAAAAAGGCATCAGATCATTTTTATAACCTTGGTAATCCTGATAAATTCTTCGCTGATCGTGATGCCAGTGAATGGGTAAGTTTCACTCTCACTACTAAAAATCATCTCTTCTTGAACGAAATTGCTCGTATTACCACTCAGGAACCAGGCAACGCCCTTAATTCCTTTATTTCTACAGAACCAGTGACACCACTCGGTCAAAAAGATGTAACCATGTCAATCGTTGTCCATCACCAACCTCACTTCACTAGTCAAAAACCAAACGAAACGGTTCTTTGGGGATACTTCCTCTACCCTCGTCGTCACGGGGAAATCATTGATAAACCTTATATCGAAATGACTGGTAAAGAGATGCTCCAGGAACTTATTGGACAACTTTCAAGGTAGACCCAGGGCCTATCAATATCAGCGATAAAGAAGAGGAAATCATGGACAGTGTTATTAACTGTATCCCTGTCTATATGCCATATGCTTCTGCTCTCTTTAACAATCGAGCCAAGTCAGATCGTCCTAAGGTTATTCCAAAACATTCAACAAACCTTGCCTTTACTGGAGAATTTGTCGAACAACCTTATCAAATGATTTTCACAGAAAATAGTGCTGTTCGTTCTGGAGAAATCGCAGCTTTCCATTTTGCTGGTATCCCCATGTCACGTTTGGTGAAAACACCTCGTTATGATAAAGATGTCAAAACCTTGTTAAGAGCTGCAAAGAAAATGTTCGATTAAGAATCATTACACACATTAAAGACAGTAAACATCATGATTTCAAAATGTTTGCTGTTTTTTTATTTTTGCAGAAACCAGCTTTCATTATATTTTTCTAAATCTACTATAATTTACATTTGACTTTTTATCAGATTAGATATAAAATAAAAGCGTTTCCGTTTGGTATCTCCAGACACTTCCTTCACAGAAGCACCTTAGAGAAACGATACTCAATGACTGTCAAACGGATAGTTTCTAATAACACGTAAACTATCATTGTTATAAGATTAAAGAGTATAAGGAGGACAAATGAATAAGAAAAGTTTTAAGATAATTGGATTAGTCTCTCTCGTAGCAAGCACTGTCCTACTCGTAGCCTGCCAGTCTGATACAAAAAACGAATCCTCAAAGTCCAAGGACGTTCAATGGGGGTATACTGGTGCTACTGGACCAGACCATTGGGGTGACCTTTCTAAAGATTATGAACTCAGCAAAAACGGTAAAGAACAATCTCCAATCAATATCACCGGTGCTGAGGACATTGATCTTCCAGAACTAAACCTTAATAATCAAGAATCAGAGGCTCAAGTTGAAAATAACGGGCATACAATTGAAGTCAGCTTTAAAAATCCAAAGAATACCCTAACGATTGGTGATGATGTCTATAAATTACAGCAGTTCCATTTTCACGCACCTAGTGAGAATGAAATTGATGGTCAGACTTATCCTCTAGAAGGTCACTTCGTCTACAAGACTGATAATGGGAAAATCACAGTTGTCTCAGTTCTCTATAATTATGGCGATGAAAATCAAGCCTTAAAACAAATCTGGGATAAGATGCCTCAGGCTGCTAATACTGAAACCGAGTTGTCTCAACCTATCTCACTAGATGATTTCTATCCTGAAGACAAGGACTACTACAACTTCGAAGGTTCCTTGACAACACCACCATGTACTGAGGGTGTTAACTGGATTGTCTTCAAGAATCAAGAAACCGTTAGTAAGGAACAAGTGGAGAAATTCACTCAAACCCTTGGATTTGAAAATAACCGTCCTATCCAAGATACAAACGGTCGACAAATTAAAGAATAAAAGCAAGATAAAAAGCTTGATGATAACTCCTCTCATCGAGCTTTTTTTCGTTGACAATTAGTTATAGACTTTGTTACACTTGCCCTATGATTATCAAACATACAAGAGATACACTCTCAGAAACTTACCTCGATGCCGTAGCCATCCGAAACACTGTTTTTGTTAAGGGACAAGGTGTTCCTCGCTCCATTGAGATTGATGCGAATGAAGCCTACTGCATCCACTTTGTTCTATATGATGACAAAGGCAAGGCCGCAGCAACCGTACGCCTACTACCGAATAAAGACTTGACTCAGCTTACCCTCCAACGTATGGCGGTGCTCGATGCCTACCAAGGTCAAGGTCTGGGGAGCATTCTCCTAAAAGAAGCTGAAGATTTTGCACAAGAACAAGGCTTCCAGACTATTTCTCTCCATGCTCAACTCAGTGCACTTAAGTTCTACCTCAATAATGGCTATCAAGAAGTCGGTAACATCTTTGAAGAAGCTGGTATCCAACACATTACTGTTGAAAAATCCTTACTAAGTAAAAAAGCTTAAGCAGTTGACCCACTGCTTAAGCTTCTTCTTTTGCCGCAAATATAGGATAACCATGCTCGACAGCCAGAACTGTTACATTTTCTCTAGCTTTTAATGTCTCTGTGATTTTTTTCCAGCTACGATTTCCCATAATGATAACGATCATCGTTACCATATAAACTAAAAAAGCAGGATATCTAGCAAAGTCGGTAAATGTCAATTTTAAGGACTCCAGAATTTTCCTGAGTATAAAGGCGTAACCAATCACAATATGAGTGAGTCCACAAAAGTACCCTAAACATATAAGCAAATACTCTATTTGAAGCTTCTTGGAACGCTTTTTGTAGAGTAACTTATAGTCTTGACCATACTTTTCAAACACAGGAAAATGAATATCAAACCCTCTTCTCATACGAAGGACTTTTAAATCGGGTTGGGCACGATACCCAAGGCAATGAATCAGTTTGTATAGTAGTTCTCTTATCAAAATATAAAAAGAAATAATAAGGTTAGATAACAAGCTAATAAATACCAAAACCACAAAAGAGCCTACATCTCTATCCGTCGTCAAAAGAATAATAGCCACTGTAAAACACATACCACAGACAAAGAGACTACTCCCGTTAAGCATGCAAAAGAGCAAACTCAGAAACCAAGGGATAAGCTTTCTTTCCTTGGAGTGTCTACTCGACCGTTTCACGAATCAGCTCCTTCTTCATTATCTCAATTAAAACATCTCTGTCCTTAATCCATTGAGCTCTCTCATCCTTGTAGTAAGTACGATTACTGAGGAAAATCGCCGCACGTTGAGCTGGGATGTTAATCAGAACAAAGGTACCTGTATAACCAGTATGAAGAATCCACTCTCCTTGAAGGTCCCAAGCGACACTACGTTCCTTGTTGGATTGGCTGATATTCTGCGTCATATTTTTAGCAAAATCATCCGTCAAATAGTGGTTAACAAAAATCTCTAAGTCTTTTAAGGTTGAAAAGAGACCTGCCGACCCTGTGTGTTCTTTGAGAACTCGAGCCTTGGGATCATGAACAGTCCCACCCGGAACCCCCTCAACAGTTGGAACAGCAAGGTCAACTGGCCCAAACCGTGTTTCAGACATACCAAACGGTTGGAAAATTTCGGAGTCAAAAAGCTTATCCAGTGTTTGTCCAGAGACTTTTTCAAGCATCAAACCTAGGAGAATAAAATTAATATCTGTATACAAGAAAGGTTTATCAGCCTTAACTTTGATAGCATTAATAGCAGCAATCAAGCCAGCTTGGTCTAAGTCATCACGATTTGGAATAAAAGGATCAATTCCGCTACTGTGAGAAAGAAGCTGACGAAGGGTTAACGTCTTATCCACTACTTCAGGATAGTAAGTCGATAGTTTCTCATCCAAGTCCAATTTTCCAGCCTGCAAGTAGAAAAGACAGAGGGTCCCAACTCCGACTACCTTGGAAACACTAGCCAGATCATAGGTCAGTCCTGGAACTACCGGATGATTTCCATCCTGAGTTCCTAGATAATGCTCCTGCCAATCTTGTCCGTCATAAAGTGCAAGGCTGGCACCTGGAAAGATGTCAGCCTTGATGTAGTCTGTAATTGTTGACAATGTTTGTTGAAAATTAGTCATTACTTTGTAAACCAAACCTCAATATTGCTCATGTCAGTGAGTGCGAGCAAGTTCCCTTTGCTGTCTAGGTAACTAGAGAACTGTTCTTTTTCAAGTTTATCATGCAAGGCAACCAAGTCATAGTCTTCTGCTACCTTAAACTCTAGAATTTCCAAATCCCAAGTCTGGTCTGAACTCACTTGGAGGTCAGGACCTTCTGCTTTTTCAAAGTGGATAGACAAAGGCAATTCTTCGCCAAAAAGATTATCGTAGAAGAAAGCTGCTTGGGCTGTATCAACAACGTTCAAGGTCAAAGACTCAACCGTAAAGTCTGACACTCCTTTGAAATCTTCTTTTTCTTCAACATCTGCGTATTCAACTGTCTTGAGAGTAGACAAGTCATCTTCAGCATGCATCAAAATAAGACCATTCTCAGGTGAGATTGTTTCAAAGGCATACCCTTTTTCCCCTTGGAAAATAGCCTTGGCTTGGTGATCATCACGCGCCAAAAGGTATTCAATCTCAAGTGGATTTGAGACTTTAATGACCACTTTATTAATTTTCTTAGGACCTTCAACAGCGCGACAACGATAAGCTGGTGACTCCTCAATCACAAAAAGTGAGTTACGGTCTGTCCAATCTGTGAAGACAGCAAGGGCATTTTCCTCAGTCAAAAGCTTAAATCCTAATGTATTTTGGTAAAAATCAATATTTTCCTGTCTATTATTCACACGAAAGATTGGTGTGTGAAACTTAAAATTCCCTGATTGCGTCATGACAACCTCCATTCTTCTCTATTTTATCCGAAAAGAGCTTGTGTGACAAGGATTTTCCTAAGAAAAAACAGTATTGTAATTTTTTCACTTTCTTTCACACAAATTATGAAAATCATTACATTATCTTTACTTTGGGGCTAGCATTTTCCTCATTTTAGAGTATAATAGAGTCTATGAAAACTCTTGTCAATAATCTGGCATTTAGACATGCCTATCAGGGATTTTTTTTACTGCTGATGATAGCTATCCCAAACATCACCTTAGGTATGACAACCTTATATAACAATCAGACTGGATTGACTTTTACGAAGCTTGAAAGCTGGGGAGTCATCGCTATCAATCTCATCATTTTTTACCTTACCTATCTCTGGGCAAAGAGTGAAGGATTGATGACTCGTTTTAGACTAGACCTCAAGGATGCTAAAGCAATTATCTGGGGCTTTCTCACTATCTTCTTGATGGGAGTCATTGGCAGTAATCTTATGCTACTAACCCATACCAACTACCATGCAGAACTTCAAAAGACGCTCACAACAACGCCTATCCTTCCAGTAGCCATTGGTATGATTTCGGCAGCCTTCCTCCAAGAAATCCTCTTTCGCAAGTGGATTTTCACCTGGTTAGCTCCTTATTCGAAAACAGCTGTGCTAGTCAGCACTGGGCTCTTTTGTCTCTTTCATATGCCAACTAATCTTGCCTACCTCACTCTTTATATCGGAATGGGCTTGGCTCTCTCTATGGTCTACCAAAAAAGAGAAAACTTATCTGCAAGTATCACACTTCATGTTTTATGGAATCTTTACACCTTAGGTGCTACCATTCTAGTAATGACTAATCCAATGTGACTGAGAATATTTTCTCAGTTTTTTATTACTTTCAAAATTTTAAGCATAAAAAAATCTGAAGCACTAACTTCAGATTTTTTGTATTGATTAAAGGTAGAGGAACTTGAACAAAGCTATAGCTAAAACTCCTGCTAAGATTGGAGCCACAACTGGAACCCATGCATACCACCATTTAGAATCACCTTTGTGCTCACCAAGAACTGTTGTTGGCAAAGATGTGGTGGAGAAGACGTGGCATCAAGTCACGGGCTGGGTTAAGAGCTGGACCTGTTGCACCACCAAACGAAATAACCAAGGCTGCAACCAAGAAACCAACACCGATGTGGGCAACCGCAAGTGCACCATTAGCCATTTGACCTGTTACAGCTTCTTTATCATACCCATATTGAACTGCTTGTGAGACTAATTTGTGACCAAAGTAGTTGTTAGTCAAGGCAAGAGCACCAAAGAAGAGAAGGAATGAACCCGCAAACTCATTGGCAAAACCATTAAGCCAAGCACGTTTGTGATTTTCCTCTGAGTCTGAGTTATCATCAACAGCAGAGATTGTAGAGAAGGTACCGAGGATGTTGTTTGGATTCTCAGTTTGAAGATAATAAGGTTGGTGAACCCAAACCACGATAGCTTGTCCTAAGAAAGCACCGAGAAGTTGAGCAATCAAGTAACCTGGAACGGCTACCCATGAGAACAAGCCAGATGCAGCAAGTCCAAGTGTGAAGGCTGGGTTGATGTGGTTACCAGAAACATCACCAAACATAAGTGCTGGCATCATTACCGCAAAACCATAACCAAAACCAATAACAAGCCATCCAGACTTACTACCCTTAGTCCCTTTAAGCTCAACATTGGCAACCGAACCATTACCAAGTGCAACCATCAAAGCTGTCCCAATAAACTCAGTAATGTACTTCATAATCCAATCATGACTGAGCGCTTCTTTTAGAAAATCATTCATTTGTCTCTTTATTTCCTTTCGATTTTACAATAATTTAGACATCTATCATTTTATCAAGTATAATGTCTGATGTAAAGATATTTCTGAAATGTTTACGCATTCTTTTTGAGGTTTTTGAATATGAAATTTAACCAGTTTAGTTACATCCCTGTTAGTCCTGAAATTGCTTGTCAGGAACTCCGTTCTTTAGGCTTTGAAGTCTCTCTAGATGCCAGTGCCAAAGCCAATTTTGAGGCTTTTGTTCGCAAGCACTTCCTTTTCTTTGAAGATACTGATTTGGCTTTGAAAAATTGGATTGCTGATACAGAGACTGATCTCCTAACCTTCTTCCAATCAGACCGTCCTTTGACTGCTGACGTCTTTGGTTTGGTAGCTCTTCAAATGCTAGGATTTGTCCCTAATGTAGACTTTACAGATAGTGTTGCTTTCCTAGAGGAAATGGCTTTCCCAATTACTTTTGATGGTAGCCTTAATAACCTCCATCAATTGCTAGCAACACGCACACAGTCTGGCAATACCTTAATTGATCAGTTAGTGGCTCAGGATTTGATTCCTGTAAGTAATAACTACGTCTTCTTTAATGGTAAGATCTTGGCAACATTTGACACTAATCAGCTTCACCGTGAGGTGGTTTATGTCGAAACACCTGTAGATACCGATAAAGATGGGCAGTTAGACTTGGTCAAGGTGGCTATCTTACGTCCTGATGTGGACTTCCCAGTTCCAGCCATGATGACCGCAAGCCCTTATCAACAAGGGACTAACGAGCCTGCTTCAGATAAGCTTACCCACAAGATGGAAGGTGATTTGCTCGTCAAACCAACAGGTGAAATCTCCCTTAGCCAACCTGAAATCGAGGCACCAGAGGCAGACCTTACGCCTATCAATCCTGTCACAAAGGCTCAGGAGCGTTTTGCTCACACAGATACCTACACGCTTAACGATTACATGTTGGCTCGTGGTGTGGCTTCTATCTATGTATCGGGTGTCGGTACCTTCAATTCCGAAGGCTTCATGACCTCTGGAGACTATCAACAAGTTCTGGCCTATAAAGCTGTCATCGACTGGCTCAATGGTCGTGCACGCGCCTTTACTAGTCGTAGTAGACAGCATACCATCACTGCAGATTGGGCATCTGGTAAGGTGACTACTACCGGACTTTCATACTTAGGTACCATGTCCAACGCCCTTGCTACAACTGGTGTTGACGGTTTGGAAATGGTTATCGCTGAAGCAGGTATTTCTTCTTGGTACGACTACTATCGTGAAAATGGACTCCTCGTCAGTCCTGGAGGATACCCTGGTGAAGATCTCGACACTTTGACTGAATTTACCTATTCTCGTGCCCTATTAGCTGGAGAATACCTACGCCACCAAAAAGACTACCAAGCCTACCTCAAAGAGCTAAGCACAGCCATTGATCGTAAGCACGGAGACTATAGCCAGTTCTGGCATAACCGTAACTATGTGCAGTTCGCAGATCGTGTTAAAGCTACTGTTGTCTTTACACATGGTAGCCAAGACTGGAACGTCAAACCGATTAACGTCTATCAAATGTTCAGAGCCCTTCCTGACACTCTTGAAACACCTCTTCTTCCACAATGGTGCCCACGTTTACATGAATGCTTGGCAGTCTATTGACTTCCGAGAAAGCATGAACGCCTTGATTTGTCAGAAACTCCTTGGTTTGGAGAATGGCTACACACTGCCTACTGTTATCTGGCAAAACAACCAGTCTGAACAGACCTGGGAAGTTCTCGATAACTTTGGACACGACAATGGTAAAAACATTCAGCTTGGTGAGGCTGAAGCTAGTATCGCTAACCATTATGAAGAGGAAACCTTCACCAAATATGGTAAAGCTTACCAAAGCTTCAAGGATGACCTCTTTGCAGACAAAGCCAATGCCATTACCTTGGACTTTGAACTGGACCAAGATATCCAGATTAATGGTCGTGTCCACCTAGAGCTCAAGGTTAAGTCTAATACAAACCGTGGTCTCATTTCGGCCCAAGTTCTAGAAATGGGTGACAAGAAGTATCTCGCACCTATTCCCGCACTCAAACGCATGAATTTAGATAATGGCCGTCTCTTCAAGGAAGAAGCCTTACGTGAATTGCCATTCAAGCAGGCAAAATACCGTGTCATTACCAAAGGACACCTTAACCTGCAAAATCGCAAGAACCTCCTTAGCATTGAGAATGTCACTCCAAATGAATGGATGACTATCGGTTTGGACTTGCAACCAACCATCTACAAACTCAACAAGGGTGACAAACTCCGACTCGTTCTCTATACCACAGACTTTGAGCACACTATTCGTGATAATAGCAACTATGAATTGACTGTGGACCTAAGCCAAAGTCAGATGACATTGCCTTATTAACTTTTTATCACAAAAAATCCCATAGGATAATGACTCCCATGGGATTTTTTGATTGTGTAGAAATAAACAAGATTTAGGCTTCAATTTTTACGATTCATTTTAATGTTATTTAAACAAATGATATATCCAAGACAATGGAATAATACAAAGATATGCCAGTAAAAATAGAGCATAAAGCTATCAGATTTGATTATCGAATAAAAAAGAAAAATTGCAACTAATAAAATAGAGAACCACAGCGTCTTCTTAACGAATAAAAAGTATTGATGCCATATCTCTTTATCACCCAAAGTAACTTTAGATTTTTTACTTAGGAAAAGATGCATCAAGATCTCTACTAGACTGCTAAGTACTGTTAAAACCAGAATCTTACTTAGAGGAATACCTAAAAAGAATCCCATCCACTCAATAAGTAATTGGGACAAAACAATGGCCGTAAGGGCACGTAGATTTTTTGACATAAAACTTAAACCTCACACTTCTCTCAAACAGAAAGTTTTTACAATACCTAGAAAGTTACCAAAGCATAGATAAGCACTTACAGCCTCGCTATTTTTATAGGCGTGTCTATCATAAACTGCCATTCTAACCTCGTTCACTTTGTTTAATGATTTTAAGCACTCTAGGTGTCAGAAAAACTAGTAAACAAATATCCAAAACAATCACAACAATAATGATTAGACGCCATTCGGCATCTCTCACCGTCAGCAAACGATAAATACCAGCTAAAATAATAGCCAAATGCGCCAAGCCCATACCAGCGTAAATTTGTTTAAGAGTAAACTGTCGTTCTTCAAGTGGACGACGGTCAAGCTCTCGCTTAATCAACAGGGGCAACACAAGTAAAAAGATTGATAGCAATACTAAAGGCAGCCAAAATAAGAAAGAAGAACCATTATATAATAATTCTAAACCAATATTTCCACCTATCAAACCAAAGGCAACAACCATGAGTCGTAAATAACGTAACGTTCCTGAACGAAGTCGGTTAAGATAAGGTATCGCACTCTCCTTTCATCACAATCACTTGTCCGCTTGGCATAATCATAACTAGGACTTAAGGATCTTTCTCTGCTCCTCAACAGATTGGAAAAGAACCTTTTTGCCCCATCTTCCTTTTCTCACTGGACAACTCAACCTTAAAACCAAGAAATCCTCCCTAATGACATCAATAGCCATAACGAATCGCTAGCAATTTTCGCAACTCTGCTATTCGCTCCTCGATAAAGGGAGACAAGGTCAGCTGGTCTTTTCTGACCACTTCGGATATTTCCAGTGACATCCTGCTTAAGATATAGGGAGTGGCTGAACGAGAGTCTGCAAGTTCCGTTCGGTAGGAGTGCAGGACCTGCTTCAAATCAGCATAATCTGGCTTATCTCCAATAGTTTCAATTACTTCATCGATAATAGCTACTGCTTGTTCTCGTCTCTCTTTGCCTCCTGCAAACCATTTAAGTCCTGTCATTAAGAAAACCTCCTTATTTCTTTCAACTAATTTTTCAATCACATCTTTAGTATAGCATTCAAGTGTCTCTATCAGAGCTAGCGTCCCAAAAAGTGGCTATACGTCCCGAGTAGTAAAAAAAAAGACTGAATATCATTTTTGATTCAGTCCATGTCTTATTGAAAAAGCTTTAACTAATTCTTTCTATACTGCCTATAGACTCCAAATAAAAAGAAAAAGAATCCTATTGATGCTAACAAAAGTTGATAGATATTTCCTGATGACAATAGTACTTTGCTATATAAATATATCATCGCAATAGTCGAAAAAATGATTAGGTATTTCTTCATTTGTATCACCTATCTCAAATGAAGATTATTCAGCTGTACCATAACAAAATGCTGTGCTACCGCCTGCAAATCCAGCTCCTGCACCGTCGTTATGAGTTAATTTTGTAAACATTGCTTATACTCCTTATTTTGTCAATTACTTACTTCTCTATATTATGGTTGATATACTTGATGCCCCATAAAAATAGTACGAAACCCAATAATGAAAAAAAACCTACAAATATAGCGATAACTTTTTGATAATAGAAATCTGTTGTCAAAAAACGAAGGCAACTAAGTGTCAGTAACAAGAAACAAGCTAGGGAAGCTTTTAATTGATTTAACACAGTTGGTTCTTCTCTTCTTGTCATTATTTTTCGAATGAGCAATATATCAACCACAACCACTAAGAGGGCTGCTACGATGTAGACCAATTGGAATACGGATGATAAGTTATGAAGTAATTGACTAAAAAAAGTACCAGTAAGGATATGCTAACTACTTGGGCAATGACAAATAGCACTATATCCCTTTTTGAAACTCTATGTGTCATTGTTGTTCTCCTTCAACACTAGCAAGTGTTTCAAGGTCGAGGGTGTTAAAGTTTTCAATTGTTTGAGTTGCCATGGCAACTACCTCCTAAAATTTTTATCGTGTGATCTCTCAATTACATCTTTAGTATAGCATTCAAGTGTCTCTATCAGAGCTAGCGTCCCAAAAAGTGGCTATATGTCCCGAATGGTAAATTCATACTATAAATATCACATGATATTTTAATCTTATTTTCATCTCATTGTATAACTAAGTCATATTATGATATACTATTACATAATTTATGAATATTTTCAGAAAAGCTACAGCTAGTAAAGATGGAGGAAGCTCCCCTTGGAAATTTATATTTTAGAGGACAATCTCATTCAACAAGGACGACTGGAGATGGTATTGTCTCAAGAGTTAAAAAAATACAATAAAGACTTATCTATTGTACACACCTTTGATAAGCCTCAGCAATTTATAGAAGCGATTGATTCAACAACTTCTAACCAGCTCTTTTTTCTTGATATCGAAATTAAGGGAGAAAAATTAAAAGGGCTCGATATTGCTAAAATCATTAGGGAAAAAAATCCCTACGCTACTATTATCTTTGTCACTACCCACTCAGAGTTTATGCCACTAGTTTTTGATTACCAAGTATCTGCCCTAGACTATATCGATAAAAGTCTCTCTGAAATAGAATTTAGGAAAAAGATAACCAGAGCTTTAGCTATAACTATGAAACCACTTGGAATAGAGAATGACGAGATTTTTGATTTTCAAACACAACATACAGCTATTCACATCCCTTTAAACCAAGTTATCTATATTGAAACTTCTCCGCAAAAGCATTATGTGATACTCCATGGTACAAACAATCAAATGACCTTTCGTGCAAATCTAAAGGACCTTGAAAAAGCTAGTCCTTCACTCGTATCTTGCCATCGTTCGTATCTCATTAACCCTAACAACATTATAAGAATCAACAAATTAAAACGTGAAGTCGAAATGACTGATGGTAGTATCTGTCCTTTTTCACGTACCAAAGCTAAAATGCTGATGGATACTTTTAAAAGAAGGAACCTTCAATGATTATTTTTTTATTTTTGCTTACTGTTGTCTCTGAATGTTTCAATATTTGCCTGTTTCTTTACTTAATAAACAAAAGAGTTTCAATTGGGCATTTTCTTATTATCTTATTTTGTCGCATAGCATATACCAAAATATGTAACAGTCTATCCTGGAAATTCTTATTCTACTTTAACGAAGAAATATTCTATCTTTTATTATCTTTTTTTATATCACGAAAGCCCTACTTACAATCAAAGCTTAAAATATTCAATGCTCTTCTCCCCACAACTCTTAATAATATCAGTTTTAGAGTAATCATTTTCTTTATATTTCCTTTGTTTGGAATCAGTGTTGAAACAATAAAAGTTAATTATCTTATAGCTGTCTCATCTTCTTTCCTAACTATTTTACTATCCTTTCTTTTAATAAAATTATTCAAGGAAAGCTTTGGAGTTATACAAAAAGGACGATTAGCCCCTCTCATATCAAAGAGTATTATTATTGCTGATATCATTATGATTGCTTATACATTTACCCAGCAATATCTCGTCTACCTCGAAAACACTACTCATACATCCACTCTGATAATCAGGAAGTTAATTGTGGTTATTTATCTAGTCTTGTTCTTTATCATGCTTATCTTCTTAGATAGAAATATCCGAGCAACAATACAAAGTCAGTTGGACTTTCAAAAAGATATTCAACTATCGCATCTTACGAATTATAACAAACAGATTGAAAACCTCTATCAGTCGGTTCGAAGTTTTCGTCATGATTATGCCAATATTTTAACAACACTCAAACTTGGTATCGATCAAAATGATATGGCTATTGTAAAAGAAGTCTACGACTCAGTTCTAAAAGATTCCGATAAGCATTTAAAATCGAAAACATTTGATTTAACTCGCTTAATAAACATAGAAGATAACACTATCAAAAGCCTACTTGCAGCTAAGTTCCTAGAGGCAGAAGAAAATAACATTGATATCTCCTTAGATATTCCTGAAACTATCAAACTCGAGGGTATGGAGATGGTCGATTTTATTACTGTAATATCTATCTTTCTAGACAATGCGATGGAAGCATCGATTCAGTCTGACATACCAAAAATGCATATTGGCTACTTCAATCATGGTAATAAGCAAATCTTTATTGTCCAAAACTCAACCCAGGAAGAATTTATTCCTATCTCATCACTTTTTGAGAGAGGTGTCTCCAGTAAAGGGGATCATCGCGGTATAGGTTTGGCCAACGTTAGGAATATATTAGACAACTATCAAAATATTTCTTTAAAAACTGAAAGTATGACTTTTGCATTTACACAGGAACTTAATATATCGAAAAAAGCTTGACTAGTTTCAAGCTTTTTCTGTTGCTCCATCTTACTACTTATGAAAGTATCTTCTAGATTACCTACAGAATAATCAAGTGAAATCATTTATTGTTTAAAATAGTTTTTGACTTGCAAGTAAGCTAGAAAATCACAGAGGATTAACAAAAGCATTAATACGGCTAGTACTATACGGTCTGTGATATCACTGAATGTAAGTAATGTGTAAAACTCTACACAAAGCACAAGAAATGAGATGACAAGAAAGACAATGAAGGACTGCCGTATTGTTAACGGATTTACTGAATCTGGACGTTTCTTAAGCAAACGGTAGAGCAGTCCATTAACAAAAATGACTACTAAAGCTAGTGCTCCGACTGCTAACCAAATCTCTGGAGAGGTCTTGCTTTTGTAGAGAGAAATACTGGTACTTATAAGGAAAACTGCCAGTACAGCAGTGACGACCCTAGAAAATCGCAATACTCTTGAACTAATATTCTTTAACTTCATGATAAAACAATTAAGCTATGAATAACCTCAGTCAGTCTTGTAAACTGAATAAGCTATTACATTTAACTATATTCCTTTCTGTATTTCATATTTCGTTTATACATTGCTATCTTTAGTAGGCTTGAGAATAAGCCCTTAGCGATTAAATTCTACTGGAGATGTAATACAATAGCGTCATTAGTACTGATACTTTAAATAAGCGAATATACATATCTTTGTTTTTTCTATTACAAAGATATGCAATCAAATATAATATAATCTCCGCTATCATTAGCAAGAATAATTTTACTTCGGGAACATCAAAAATAAGCATTTGCAAGCACCTCACGTTCAAAGGGGCCACAAGTTACTTTTTAAACTGTGCCCATTTTTTTAAAAGCAGACTATAAAGAAGCAAGGTTAGCCCAAACAAGTTAATGGTATGGTGAACAGCATCCAAACTTCTAAATAGATTAGCAAGGCCCATTCCTATGAGAATGGTAGCCAGTAAATACGGTTTTGAGTTTTTAAACATACTTTTCTCCTTAAAGTGTTTTTAGCTATCTGTGCACAAGCTATGAATTTTATTATAGATTGGAAGCCGATAAAAAAGTAGTGACATAAATGTCACTACTTCAGATTGAAGACAAAGTCCTCAGAAGTTATACTTCTGGGGATTTTTCTTGCTTTGAAGGAGTATAATAAAAGAAAAAGGTATTTGATGAGGTGTTCCTATGTTTCACAAAGAAAATCCCGAATACAATCGACGTCAAGTAGGATTCTATACGCTTGATGAACTTGTGCCTAAAGACCATTTTCTAAGAAAAGTCGAGGAAACGATTGATTTCTCTTTTATTTATGATCTTGTCGAAGATAGTTATTCCTCGGATAATGGTCGCCCTAGTCTAGACCCTGTTTTATTAGTTAAAATTCCGTTGATTCAATGTTTTTATGGCATTCGTTCTATGCGCCAAACCATTAAAGATATTGAGGTGAATACGGCTTACCGATGGTTTCTTGGCTTATCTCTGGACGATAAGGTGCCTCATTTTACAACTTACGGTAAGAACTATAGCCGACGCTTTCAAAACAAGGAAGTGTTAGCACACTTTTTTAGTCATGTGCTTCATCATGTTTTGGAAGCAGGGCTCATTGATCCCTCAGAAATCTTCATTGATGGGACCCATATCAAGGCAGCTGCTAATAATCATAAGTACAAAACTGTTGTTATTGATCAAAAAGCTAAATTCATGAGTGAACAACTGGAGATTGAGATTAATTTAGATAGGAAAAAACACGCAAAAAAGTTCTTAAAGCCCGCCAAAAAAGGCGAGGCTAAACCTAAGAAACAATCAACGACAGACCCAGACAGTGGTTGGTTTCATAAGGGGGAACATAAGGAAGTCTTCGCTTACAATGCTCAAGTAGCTTGTGATAAACACGGCTGGGCCTTAGCTTATACGGTTGAAGCAGGAAACATCCATGATAGTCAGGCTTTCTCTGCTCTTTTTGTCAAACTAGAACCATTCTCTCCTGAATTCATTATTGCGGATTCAGGCTATAAAACACCTAGTATTGCCAAGTTTCTTCTAGAAAAAGGGATTACACCAGTTTTCCCTTACACTAGACCAAGAGGTAAGAAAGATTTTTTACGTCCAAAAAACTTTATCTATGACGAGCATTTTGATTGTTATCTTTGTCCAGAGAACAAGGTGTTAACTTATCGTACAACCACACGTGAAGGTTATCAAGAGTATAAAAGTAATCCTAAAATTTGTAAGACCTGTCCCTTGTTAGCTATTTGTACAGAAAGTCGCCAGAACCAAAAAGTTGTTGTGCGTCATATTTGGAAAGATGCCCTAGAAGTCTGTGAAGATATTCGCCATCAAAGTGGTATGAAAGAACGGTATCAACACCGGAAAGAAACGATAGAACGGTTATTCGGAACAGCTAAAGAATATCATAACTTACGTTATACCAGAGAAAAAGGAAAGTCCAAAATGGAAGATAAGGTTGGGCTTACTTTAGCGTGTCTAAATATCAAAAAATTGGTAAAAATGATGACAGGAAAGACCTATAATTCTACCCAAATATCTCAATATTATTGGATTATCGGAGAATTAGGTAAGAATATAAAAAAGACAAACATCAAAAACGATGTTTGTCTTCATTCTGAAGTAGTGACATAAATGTCACTACTTGTCTGATTTTATATCCTTGATAATCGTACACATAAGAAAGAGAAAAAGACATAACCCAATAAGATTTAGGCATTGAAGTCCAAAACTCAGTTTTTCTCCCAAGTTATGTAAGGCAACAAGGATGAAGCCCATAGACATCATTAGAGACACTAGACGTTTTTTAGTCATAAGTACAAATACCTCTTCTTTTATATCGAAGTTTTCAACCACTATTCACAAGCTATTCACAGACTAGCAATTGACAAGGTATCTCAATTAAGATTTCTTTTTAATGGAATTGGTAGATTTGTGTTTTTCAAGCAATGACATAATAGGCTTATCCAAAAAAGTCATCAAGGCCATGCAAACCATCCCTAAAATATAACTTTTCAAATCAAACATAATCCATCACCACCAGCATGTTGCTCCATAACCAACACCCCCTACAATAGCACCTCCAGCTGCTCCTGCGACAGCACCTTGCCAAGTACGTGTTTTGATACCTAATCGTAAACCATTACCAACTCCTGTAGCTACTCCTTGTTTAGCAAAACCTCCCCAGCTACATCCACCACCTTCAACGTTTGCAAGTGCCTCGAGATCGAGTGTTTCAAAAGTGTTCATTGTTTGTGTTGTCATTCTAACAACCTCCTAAAATATTATTTTTTAGCTTTTTCTCTCAAGCTATGGTTTTATTATAGGGTGCAAGCCAACAAAAAAGTAGTGACATAAATGTCACCACTCGATTTTGATTTTTAAGAAATCTTTTCGAATATAGAATCTATGGTCTAGACTAGCTTACTCTCCTTCCATTGCACCTGCTTGTAGGCTGTACATCTTGTGGTAGGTGCCGCCGAGGGCTAGGAGCTCCTCATGGGTACCGTGTTCGATGATGCGGCCCTTGTCTAAGACATAGATGCAGTTGGCATCTTGGATTGTCGATAGGCGGTGGGCAATGGCAATGGTTGTGCGTCCTTGACGCATTTTTGCTAGAGAATTTTGGACAATAGCCTCTGTCTCTGAATCAATATTGGCTGTCGCTTCATCTAGAATCAAAATCTTAGGCTGGCTAGCAACGGTCCTAGCAAAGGCTAGAAGTTGGCGCTGTCCGGTTGAAAAACTTGAACCTCGTTCAGAAACTGGAGCATCATATCCTTCTGGAAGTTTGTCGATAAAGTGATTGGCATCCACAAACTCAGCGGCCGCTTTAATCTCTTCATCAGTTAACTCCTGATACATGGCAATATTGGATTTGATTGTACCATGATAGAGAAAGGGTTCCTGAAGGACAAGACCAATGTTCTTACGCAACTCTGTCTGACTATAATCGCGAATATCCACACCGTCAAGAAGAACTCGGCCTGATTGGAACTCATAGAAACGCATAAACACGTTGATAATAGAGGATTTTCCGGAACCTGTAGAACCGACAAAGGCGATGGTTTCACCTTTACTGACAGAGAAGGAAATATTATCCAAAATCTGGTGCTTGCCATCATAGGAGAAGGAGACATTTTCAAAGCGAATATTCCCCTCAGTAACCTTGGCATCTGTATCTCTCTGTTCTGGCTCATAGGTGCGCTCGTCAATCAAGGCAAAGACCCGACCGGCTGAGACCATAGAAGTTTGCAAGGTTGAGAAGTTTTGTGTCACTTCAATCAAGGGATCAAAAAGACGGTTAATGTACTGGATAAAGGCATACATGGTCCCCGCTGTGATACCTAGATAGATACCACGATAGCCAAAATAGGCCATGAGAACAGCATAGCCCAGGAGCTTCAGTAAGCTCATGGCTGGGCGTAGAAAGAGAGAGTCCAGTGACATGGAACGGCTAGCATAAATCAGGTGTTCCTCATTAATAGCATCAAACTCTTTTTTGAGGCGTTTCTCTTGGTTGAAGGCCTGAATGATGCGAATCCCTTCGATACTCTCTGACAGTTTGGCATTTATATCTGAAAGCAAGGCTCTGGTCTTTTCAATGATAACCACTGATTTTTTTCGGTAAAGGTTAACCAAAAGAACAATCAAAGGAAGAAAGAGTACAATAAGCCCGGTCAGACGAATGTCCAACATCATCATAGTGTAAAGGGTAGTGACAAAGATAAATATAGCCGAAATAAAGCTAGACAGAATCCCTGAGAACATCTCACTAATAGTCTCTGTATCATTGGTCAAGCGAGAAACGATAGAGCCTGCGGGAGTCTTGTCAAAGTAAGACATACCCAGTTTTTCCATATTGGCAAAGGCATCTCGGCGAATATCCCTGACAATACTGTAGGACACACGCGCAAAAAAGAGATTTCCCAAATACTGAACTAGTGTCTGCAAAAGATAAAGACCATAGTAACCAATCAGAATTAAGCTTGCTGCCTGATTCATATCATGAAGATAGTGGTCAATAAAATAAGAGGCCACAAGGGGAATAATACTCTTGATAACCGTTGTGGACAAGAGAAAGGCTAAAGCTAGAAAGGTCAAGAATTTGTAAGGCTTGAGATAGGTCAAGAGACGCTTAAACACAGACCATTGGTTTTGATTAGGCATCGGCTTCTCCTCCTTCCATTTCTAACTGTTGAGACTCATAGGTCTTGGCATACCAACCACCCTGAGCTAGCAAGTCCTCATGACGGCCACGTTCAATGATACGACCATCCTGCATGACTAAGATAAGGTCAGCGTGCACCACCGCACTAAGACGATGGGTGGTAATGATAGTCGTCTTGTCCTTGCGGGTATGTTTGAGATTGTCAATAATAGCATATTCTGTCTTGGCGTCAACCGCAGATAAGGAGTCATCCAAAATCAAAATATCTGGATCCAAAATCATGGCCCGACTCATGGCCAGACGTTGTTTTTGTCCTCCTGATAGGCTGACACCCTTTTCACCAATGATCGTTTCAAAGCCTTCAGGCATATCCTTGATGTCATCATAAACTTGAGCCAACTTAGTCGCTTCTTCTACCTTATCAAAGGAGATGTCCGGATTACCAAAGCGGACATTTTCTAAAATGGAACTAGCAAAGAGAAACTGGTCTTGAGGAACATAGCCCATCAAGCTACGCAAGTCTGATAGGCGATAGTCTCGGATGTCATGCCCATTCAAATAGATGGCTCCTTGATTAACATCGTGCTCCCGCAAGAGCAACTTGACAAGGGCGGTCTTTCCTGAACCAGTCTGCCCAACCAAGCCAAGAGTTTGCCCCTTGTCCAAGGTGAAATGAATATCTCTCAAAGTATCCTCATCCTCAAAAGCAAAGCGGTCAATCGCATATTCTAAGCAACCATTTTCAATACTTGGGAGAGGGTGCGCAGGATCTTGAACATCTGATTCCTGCTCCAGAAGATTTTCAATACGTTGGTAGGATACATTTCCCCTCTGTGTGATATTAAAGAGGAAGCCAATGGCCATCAGAGGCCAAACCAGCATGTCCAAATAGGTAATGAAGGTTACCAAATTTCCGACCGTTATCTGACCAGCCTGAATCATAAAAGCACCCGACAAGAAGGGTCAAAACATAGGATGAGCCAACAAAGAGTAAGACCAAAGGATCAAAAAAAGGCTATCATACTTCATGGTATGCATATTCTTTTTAAAGGTCATCTTATTGGTCTCTTGGAAGGACTGAAGCTCAGCCTCCTGATAGCCAAAAAGACTTGGTTACCTTGATACCTGATACCGACTCTTGAACCTTATTATTAAGTTCGGAAAAAGGCTGCCTGGGATTCTCCAAAAGCTTTATGGGTCTTGCGGCCCAAACGACTGGTCGCAAAAAGCCATGAAAGGGTAGAGGTAAGACAGCCACCAGTGTCATCTGCCAGGAAATGCTGAAAAAAACATGGTGATTAGGGTTACCAAGGCTGTGATAGACGCATCCACGGCTGACATGACACCTCCGCCAGCCAAGCGGGTTAAAGAGTTGATATCATTGGTTGCATGGGCCATGAGGTCCCCAGTTCGGTACTTTTGATAAAAAGAAGGCGACATCTTGGTAAAATGCTCAAATAGGCGTGAACGCATAATCTGGCCTAAGCGGTAAGAAGTCGCCAAGATATACATGCGCCAAACATAGCGTAAATAGTACATCCCCAGAGCTGCCAAAAGCAAATAAACGAGATTCAGAAGCAAGATCTGATTGGTCAATTTTCCCGATGTGATAGCATCAATGACCCGCCCCATAACCATAGGAGGAATCAGATTAAGAACTGAAACCAGACTCAGTGCCAAAATTCCGACAATATACCGGCGTTTTTCTAACTTGAAAAACCACCAAAGTTTTGCAATGATTGATTCTTTAAAAGACAAGTTACTCCTCCTATCCTTACAAATGGTTAATAATAGACCTCGTATAAGTCTCTTATGATAAGGTTACTTCCAATAGCGATAGATTGTGCCATCTTCTAACTGAAAGTGACCAATATAAGATAACTTCCCAAAATCAGTAGACTCTGGTAATTGATAAGCAAAGGAATCAAAATTATATACCTTGTTCCCACCATCCATAGAGTAACTATCCTTATCATGGATAACTGATTCATCTTTCTTAGGGTTCCAAATGCGTCTGATTTCATCAGATGTCTTATACTCTCTGACAAAATTGTACAATTCAAAGTTAGTTGCCTCACTGAGATAGCGACCTTCGGTGTTGTAGTTAGCTAATTGAGGCTCTCTCTTAGCCTCAGAATAATTCCAAACCTGTCCTCTTTCTCGCATGATATCGGCATCACGGCCACTTTGATAAGTATCTGCCTTAACCATCGTCATTGTTACTCCTAACGTTAATACGGTGACTACTGTCATCATTAAGTGTTTCATTATTTCTCCAAACGTGTTTATTCATTTTTCCCTCTTTTGAATGTGTTGTATTTGTATGATAGAAAATAAGTGAAACCTGAGACGCGTAAGCTCCCAGGTTTTTTACTCTTTAGAATGCGTTTGAATCAGTTTTACAAGAAGGCGGTAGACACCTAGTGCCACCAAACCTCCCAAAGTATTGGTCCATAAATCATCTAACTCAAAGACACGATTAGCATCAATGAGAAGGTCTAGAATGACTTGTCCAACCTCAATCGTCAAAGACATGACAAAGGTCGCTAAAAGGACCTTTTTCCAAGACCTGAATCTTGGGTACAAGGCTAAAAGCCCTAAAATCAGCGGACTCAACAAGAAAATGTTGGTCACATTTTGCCCAAGCACAAAGACAATCTCTTTAAGACTATCCAGCTGATAAAAGTTGGTCAAACTATTGAATGGGGTTAATAGGACCACGACACGACCAAAATGTTGAATACCAGGGGTTTCAACACCTTCAACTAGCCCGTACTGGGGTGTCCAACATAGGAGCACTAAACAAAGGAGATAAGCACAGACCAAAACTCGGCTTAGCTTTCTTCCTTTTGGTGTTAGTTCTCCATCCTTATCTACCCAAGTCTTAAGCTGAAACATCTTACTTACCTTCTGATTTACCAGAAGCTTCTGCCACTGCCTTTTGACGGTCGCGTTTCATAGTGTTTGAACGCAATTGTCCACAAGCTGCATCGATATCTGTACCGTGCTCTTGACGAACCACGCAGTTAACCCCATTTTTCTTGAGCACATCGTAGAAGGCCGCCACACGTTCTTTCGTTGAACGGCTATATTGGTCGTGCTCTGATACTGGGTTATATGGAATCAAGTTGATATATGACAACTTACGGATTTTCTTAGTCAAATCAGCCAACTCTTGAGCATTTTCAGGATGATCATTGACCTCATTAAGCATGATATACTCAAAAGTTACACGACGGTTGGTTGTCTGGATGTAATACTCGATAGCTTCAAAGAGTTTTTCAAGTGGGAACGAGCGGTTGATACGCATGATGCTTGAACGAAGGTCATTGTTAGGCGCGTGAAGTGATACGGCAAGGTTAACTTGAACACCTTCGTTAGCAAATTCCTTGATTTTTGGTGCCAAACCAGATGTTGATACGGTGATGTGACGCGCTCCAATGGCAAGACCATTGTCATTGTTAATGGTACGCAAGAAGCGAAGCACATTGTCATAGTTATCAAATGGCTCACCGATACCCATAACAACCACGTGGCTGACACGTTCACCGTCACCACGATCGTCAAAGTATTTTTGTACCAACATGATTTGCGCCACAATCTCACCAGCAGTCAAGTCACGTTGTTTCTTAATCAAACCACTGGCACAGAAAGTACAACCGATGTTACATCCAACCTGAGTTGTCACACAGACAGACAAACCATAGTGTTGACGCATCAAAACCGTCTCAATCAACATACCATCTGGCAATTCAAAAAGATATTTAACGGTACCATCTTTAGATTCTTGAACGATACGTTGTTTCAATGGGTTTCACACAGAAATTCTCATTCAATTTAGCAATGAAATCCTTTAGAAATGTTGGTCATTTCTTCGAAAGATTGCACACGCTTCTTGTAGAGCCAATCCCAAATTTGAGTAGCACGGAATTTCTTTTCACCGTGTTCCATAGCCCAATCAATCAACTCATCACGAGTAAGACCATAAATAGAAGGTTTGTAGCCTTCCATATCCTCTAACTTCTGACGTTTACGACGTTCTGGTTTTGCTTGTGTTGTTACTTCTGACATAGTTTAATTTCCTTTTTTTCTGATTGTGAAATGCTGACCATCTGACTTGGTCTGGCTTTGTTTCTTCGATGGGGTGTTTTGACCTTTAGATTTTGGAGCTTGCTTCTGACTCTTCTTGAAGTTAGGCTTACGCTCACGACCACCATCCTCGGATCTAGATTTGAACTTAGGACGACGCTTGATTTTCTCAAAGCTTGGGCCCTCTTGATCCCTATCTCTTCGTTTGGACTTGTCTGGCTTTTGCTTAGCAGAAGCTTTTTGCCCCTTATTCTTTTGAGAAGCATTGCGCTCTCTATCTCTAGATTCCTGAGAAGAATTACGACGATTATTAGAACGACGGCGCTTGCGACGAGGCTCCGTCTCCTCTTCAAAGACTATTAACTGCGGCTCTTCATTTTTCAAAATAAAGTAGGCACAGCCAAAAGCACAGTATTCACGCAAATACTCCGACAATCGGCTAATGCAGTCTGTCTTACGCGTATTAGGGCGCTCGTCCTCGTAAAATCCCTTAAGGCGAAGCTGATCATTGGACCAGTCCCCAACGATATAATCATACTTGAGCATGATTTCAGAAAAACGTTGCCCAAAGCGGGTAGCGTCTAAAGCATCCTTGTGATTTTCAAGAACTGTAAACTGACAGGCATCTGATTTCAGAAGATCAGCCACATACACAAAGTCTGGCCCTGGATATTTATTATAATTAAACATTTCTGGCAAGATTTCTTTACGCATGTGCCATCCTTTCTGCTCTCTCTTATTTTCTATCCTGATGCTGTAATAATGTCTCTATATCTTATCCCAATTGGCACCATTTTTTCCTAAATACTTGGCCACAAGTTCCCTTAACAAATCCGGAAAAAGAAGAGTAACTTCCTTTTCCTTAATTGTAGGGAAGTAAGAAGCAAAGTAGTACTGGTCCACAAGGACCAAACTAAACTTCTCATTGGAATCTACAACCCTTCTATTATACAACAAATTACCGTTTTTGTAAGCAAAATTCCCCGTGATTACTTCACCAAATGTCTTCCCTCTAAATCCCATACCTTTAATAGCTTGATTTTTAAGGAGTTCAGCCTTAGTAAAAACTTCCTGACAGATTTCTTTGAGCTCTTGGCCTGTCACGACTAGACGTGCCATCCGCATCTGGTGAGGAAGGGCTTCTTGCAGGTCTGCCATGGTCACTTGAGGACCTAGTGTTTTCATGATAAGTCCAGTATTTAAAAGCGTTAATTGGCTATGAGTTTCCTGACAAACAGCCTGTAAAACCAATTGACAGGTCTCATCAAAATCTAGTTCTCGACCTAGATTAGCTACTTTTTTCTGAGCTAAACGACGATGGCCTTCCTCACGCATAGCCTTGATAAAGGCTTCGTCCTCCTTGTCTAAATCCAAGATGTAGGACTTGGTGGGGATAGCCTCAATCTGACATCCTATCAATTGCCCATTTTCCACAGTAAGGTCAATACAGCCAAGATAATAACCATATCTGTCAGCAGCTGCCAAATAGGTTTCATTGACTAATTTGCCCTCTTCAAAAAGGTGATGCGTGTGGCTCCCGATGACAAGATTTACCTGCGGATAGGTCACTGCAATCTGTTCGTCATAGCGGACACCTAGATGGCTAAGTACGATGATTAGGTCTGTATCCCTTACCTCAGGGCGAGCCAAATCCTCTTCCAACCTAGCCATAGGCTCTAACACCTGCCAGCCATTCGGTGCATAGGTGATGTAATACGGAAAGGTATAGGCCAAAAAAGCAATTTTTGTACCTGCTTTAGTTTTATGGATAAGATAGGGATCGGCCCATTCAGGTTGTCTTCCTTCATCCTTGAGATTTCCTATGATAGGCTGAAACTTTGCCTGCTCATAAAGACAGTCTAGCTCCTCCTTAGCTAGACCAATCCCCTCATTATTTCCGACAGTCGCATAGTCTATCCCCAATTCATTCATCAAGGCTACATTAAAACGCCCGGCTGTCGCATCAGACAAGGGATGGGACTTATCCACATTATCCCCAAGATCTACCTTGATCAGCTCTCTATCCGTCTGACTCAAATCATCCACAGCTCGCTTGAGTTGTGGATACTGTTCAAAATGAGAGTGTAAATCATTGATATGAAGAATTCGAATCATGTCTTTCATGACTTCTATTTTAACACAAAAAAACTTGACAATCATTCTGTCAAGTTTTTACATGCTATTTTTCAAACAAGAACGTATTCCTAGTTAACTTTCTTTTTTACATATTCTTCTGCGAGATGATAGACGTCATCTGCTAGGGATATACTGACATAGATGCACACAATTGAGAAAATTTCTCCTCTAAAGTGTTGCCAAGCAAAGAATATAAGCCCATAAATTAGGAGCGCAAGTACTATTTGGCCAAAAAATTGACTCAGTAATCGCCTAATAACGACAAAGTAAGGCCATAAGTAATCCCACCTTTAATACCATAACCAATACCCTTTAAGGCTGCACCTTGCCAAGTGCCTGTTTGAATACCACCTTTAATGGCTCCTCCAACAGCCCCGACGCCTACGGCAGCTGTAGCTCCCCAAAAACTACATGCTCCACCCTTAACAGTAGAAAGATCTTCGGAATTAAGTGAGTTAAAATTGTTAATGATTTGTGTTGTCATTAAAACAACCTCCTTTAAAATATTTTTTAGCCTTTTCTCAAAAGCTATGATTGTATTATAGATAGAAAGCCAACAAAAAAGTAGTGACATAAATGTCACTACCTGATTTTGAGAGTTGACTCAACTAATAACCTCAAACTTACACATTATTTTACTTTAAACGAAAAGTTTCTTAAAAATGGCTGTGATAAAACTATTTAAAATCTGTCATAGTTTCAGTTCTTAAGACAGCCAATTATTTTGCGAGTGTAGTGAGCATATACTGAGACTTGTCGCTGTGATAATGACGACTAAGACTTTGTAGGCATAAGCGTTGGGAAATTTTGAGACCTTAGGCTCAAAAGAAAAATATATCTTCAAACTAAATAAGGTCTTTTGAGTTTCCAAAAAGTTTGATAATAATCAAAAAAGCTGAAACACTTTGGTTTCAACCTCTTGAATTTTTAAATTAAAATTTGCTCTCACCTAGAAGCCAATACTTAGAAACTTTGCTTCTTAGCTTTACGCTCAGCACGCCCCTTAGCACGGTTAGCCGCACGACGCTCACGTTTGCGTTTTTCGTCAACCTTCCACTGAATTTTCTTCTTGTAGCCAGGCTTTGATTTTTTTCTTTTTCTTCTTAACCAAACCGATCATTTCCGTATCAAGTTTTTGATAGGCTTTTTCACGGTTGGCACGACGGTCACGGTCATAAGTATCTTGAAACTCGCCGTCCTTATAGACTTTAGGGTCAAAGGTAATCCCCATCTTTTCAAGCTCACGAATATCTGAGTCGTCACTTGGTTGATAAAGGGTGATAGCTGTTCCTGACAAACCATTACGTCCTGTACGCCCTACACGGTGAACAAAGAAAGACAAATCCTGAGGGATAGCATCGTTGATAACATGACTAACCCCTTCAATATCAATCCCACGCGCTGCAAGGTCAGTCGCTACAATGTACTCAAAATCAAGCTTCTTGACTTGATTCATGATACGCTTACGCTCACGTGGTGGAATACCTCCATGAATTTTGGCAACCTTAAGACCATTTGACACTAGGTAGCTGTGCAAATCGTCTGCACGTTCCTTGGTATTAACGAAAATCATTGCCAGGTATGGTTGCATCCCCTTAAGCATCTCAAGAATCTGTTCATTCTTGTTGCGACCCTTAGTAGATACCAACCAGTTATCAATGGTATCAGCAATAACTGTTGAAGTTTTGATTTGTTCCATGACGGGATTGGTCAAATACTTCTTCAAGAATGGCTGTAATTTTTGAGGAATGGTTGCTGAGAAGACCAAAATTTGCACTTCTTTAGGAAGGCTTGCCGCAATCTTGTCCACAGTATCCAAGAATCCCATGTCCATGGTCATATCAGCTTCGTCAACAACAAAGGTATGGGCCTTGTGGATAGCCAAGTCACCAGACTTAACTAGGTCATAGATACGCCCTGGTGTACCGATAACAATATGAGGTTGGGCTACCTTGAGTTTCTCAATCTGACGTTGCTTGTCTGTACCACCCACATAGTTAACAACACGAATTTCTGTATCAGAGTGTTTAGCAATCTGTTTTGTCGCTTGGTAAATCTGTGTCGCCAATTCACGTGATGGCGCTGTGATAACAACTTGAACATCTCCACTCTTTGGATTGAGTTTCTCAAAAATTGGCAAAAGGAAGGTATGTGTCTTCCCTGAACCCGTCTTTGATTCACCAACCAAATCACGACCTGAACGGACTACAGGAATCAATTTCTGTTGAACAGGTGTTGGCTCCTTAAACTTAATCTCGTCAAGAGCCTCCTGAATAAATGTTTTAAAATTAAAATCTTTAAATGACATGTTTATTTACTTCTTTTCTATCTAGTCTATCCCTATCATTATAACAAAAAAAGAGCATTTCTGCTCCTTTCATTTATTTCATAACGTTTCCAAGAACCATCCAAAGGGTAATGGCACTTGCAAGTGCTCCAACTGCCCAAAGGAAAGCATCAACCTTCCACTCTGACCATTTGTCGCCCTTACCTGAAAGACCACCCAATTCGAGGTGATGGTGGAATGGGGTCATACGGAAGATACGACGACCTTCTCCATACTTACGCTTAGTGTATTTGAAATAGCTGACCTGTAGCATGACAGAAGCTGTCTCAAAGACATAAACCACACCAATCAAGAGTAGGGTCCACTCTACACGTAAGGCAATAGAGATAACTGCAAGCATAGCTCCGAGTGACAAGGAACCAACATCTCCCATAAAGACCTTGGCTGGCTTGTGGTTAAAGACGAAGAAGCCAAGAAGAGCCCCAATCATAGTGATAATGATGGTCAAGATAGCGAACTCACCCTTGACAAAAGCGATAATCCCATAGGCAATCAAGCTGATAACCACAGAGATAGAAGCTAAACCATCAATACCGTCTGTCAAGTTCACAGCATTTGAGAAACCAACAATCCAGAATAGGACAAAGAGAACATAAAAGACACCGAGGTGAATGGTTAATCCACCAATAGCTAGGCTATCTGTCCCACTAGGAAGTACGTGGATAAAGTAGAAAAGCAAACCCGCAATAATCTGCAAGGCCATCTTTTGCCAAGGTTTAAGTCCCTCATTGATTTGACGGAAAATCTTAAGGAAATCATCAAGGAAGCCTATGATTCCATAAATCAAAATGACAAAGAGAATCCCCACTGTGGCACCATAGGCTTGGTGTCCCTCGCTAAAGACGTGGAAGTTGAAAATCAAGCTAACCAAGATAGCAACTACTAGGAAGACTGTCCCTCCCATAGTTGGCGTCCCAGCCTTAGCCAAATGCTGCTTCACATCTTCATGCATTTGTTGGCCACCGATTTTCTTGATTTTATAGTAAGTAATAAAGTGAGGCATGGCTAGCACCGTCAACACAAAGGCGGCCACGCCTGCTATCAGACTCATAGTCATCTTAGTCTCCTAAAGTAATGGTAATCTTCTTGGTTTTAGACAGGGCTTTTCCTGCCGCAACACTTTGTTTGGTAACAGTCCCTGACTTGCCACCCTTGTAAGTAATTTTAATGCCTTTCCATTTAGCAAAGGTTTCAACGTTCTTCTTGGTCCAACCATACATGTCTGGAAGTTCTGTGAAGTCATTGGTCATGATAAGAATCTGTTCATTAGCCTTAATATTGGCTTTGGCATCTACAGAAACCTTCTCAATCTTATCACCAACACCCAAAACAATCGGATGAATCAAGTTTTGACGAAGGGTGTTAGCTGTCTCACCTGGACGCTTACCGATAATATCGCCAGTTTGATAGCTCGTTTCTTCGGTCTTTTCACTACCTTCAGAAACAGAAGTATCTAGGGTGTCGCCCATAGACATGGCTTCTTCCAAAACCGGGTTAACCACAGTCGCATAGAAATTATTATCCCAGGTCTTAGGCTCTTGAACAGTCACATACATGATGTATTCTGGATCATCTGCAGGAACCATGGCCACAACTGAGTTGAGAGTTTCATTAGCCCCATCTTTGTAAGTCCCAGTCTTTTCATCGGCAACTTGAGCAGTTCCTGACTTAACTGAAACGTCATAATTGCCGACCTGGATAATCGGTGAACTTCAGATTTATTGTAAAGAGTACCGAACTCTGGGTCTGTGCCAACAGAAATCATATAATTACGAGTTTCAGAGGCGGCCTGCTTAGAAACTGGCTTGCCGATAACTTCTTTCTTAGCTGTACGGACAGTTCCTTGGTTAACATCAGCAACCTGTTTAATAAACTGAGGTTCCAGCATAATACCTTTGTTAGAAATTGCGGTAAAGGCTCGAAGCATTTGTACCTGAGTCACTGAAATCCCTTGTCCAAAAGACGATTGAGCGATATTAACAGAGTTTCGAGAGACAACACCAGAAGACTCACCTACCATACCAAAGCGAGTTGGAAGACCAAATTTGTAGAGAGAAAGGTAGTTAGACCAGACTTTGTCCCCCATCTCTTGTTCCAAAATGGTCATACCAACGTTACTTGAATAGGAGAACCCTTGGGCAAATGACATGTTTTGACCTGTTGAGATACCTTCATTGATTGACCAGTCATTGATTTCAACGTCGTCAACCTTAATACCGTTGGCATTACTATAGGTCGCATTCGGGTTGAAGCTTCCATTGTTAATAGCAGCTGACAAGAGCATGACCTTCATGGTTGATCCAGGCTCATACTGGGCTTCGTAAAGACGGTTAACCCAGTCATAGTTCTTCTTAGCCTGTCCTTCAAGGGTATCAGAATTATAGGTCGGACGTTGTGTCGTTGCAAGAATCTCACCTGTCTTAGCATTAACAACTGTCGCTGAAGCATTTACCCCTTTTGTCTGCTCCATAAAGGTATCCATCTGCGTTTCTAGGAAGGTTTGAAGAGGCGCTGACAAGGTTGTATAGATGTTCTTACCATCGATTGCTTCCTTGGTAATGGTTTCCGTACCTAGAAGAGTATTACCGTTTTTATCCTTCTCATAGATGGCCTCACCATCTGTCCCTGTCAAGAGGCTATTAAGCGAACGCTCCAAACCAGTCTGACCAATCAAAGAATAAGAACCGTCTTTTTTATTTTCAACAGCTTCAGCACGACCAAGAAACTCTGACGCAAAGGTCCCATTAGGGTACATACGTGACGTTGTTGCTTCAAAGGCCATCCCCTTAATTCCCGCATCTTTAAAGGCTTTCTCTAGTTCTTCTTTAACAGAGTAGGTGATTCCCTTCCCCTTTAGTCCAAAGGAAACCTGATAGGCACCCTTAGTACGCAATTGAGCCAAGGCAGCACTCTTTTCAATTCCTAGCTTATCCTTTAAAATATCGGCAACCTTGTCAAACTGACTATCTTGGACATAGAGTTTTTCTTGAGTCGCTGACACATAGCTGGTAGACACGATTGCGTAAATGGCATAACTGGTTGAATCCTCAGCCAAAACATTTCCATTTCGGTCGTAAATCGTACCACGCTTAGCAGCCACTGTGGTCTTAGTGTTATAAGACTTAGCAGCCTGGGTCGACAAATCGACACCAAACTTACTGTCTGTCCCGATAATCACCACAAAGTTGATAATAAAGACGAAAAAGATAAAGATACTAAGAACCATAAGGTTCTGACCAACGTGCTGTCGGTTCTGGGCTGGCTTTCGCCTATCCCTAACGACATAGTTTAGAAATAAATGTTTAAGTTTCTTAATCTGTTCATTGGCTATTTCACACTCTTAATACTATCGTTATTAATAGACAGGCCTGCCTTATTAGCAATCTCTTTAATACGGTCAGAGTTAGTCAACTCATTAACCGCCTGCTTAGCATTGTTAAGCTCTGTTTTTTCATCACTAATCTTGCTATTAAGGTCTGTGATTTGTTGCTTGATAGCCTGATTACGCCCTTGTAAAAATACAACTGCGATACTCATCACAATAGCTGTCAAAACAATTGCCGAATAGAAGGCCTTTTCCATACGCGTCATAAAACGAATATGGTTTCTAATGGCTCTATTAACAATCTGATGTTCCTTATTTTCCATAATTATTTCCTGATTTTTTTAGCCACACGCAATTTAGCAGAATGCGAGCGGTTGTTAGCTTCTAATTCTTCCTGACTAGGTAGGATTGGCTTACGATTAACTAAGGCTACCTTAGGTTGGAGGTCTTCAGGAATAAAGGGTAAACCTTTAGGCACATCTACCGTACTGGCTTCCTTGAAAAGCTGTTTAGTCAATCGATCCTCCAAAGAATGGAAGGTAATGACCGAAATACGACCATCTACAGCAAGTAAATCCAAGGCCTCTTGAATAGACTCATCCGCAGCACCAAGCTCATCATTCACTTCGATGCGAATAGCTTGGAAAATTTGCTTAGCTGGATGGCCCTTCTTCTTCAATTCCTTAGCAGGCTTAGCTGATTTAATGATTTCCGCCAGTTCCGTCGTGGTCTCAATTGGTTTAACTTGACGAGCCTGTTCAATCTTACGTGCAATTTGTTTAGAGAACTTGTCCTCACCGTACTTGAAGAAGATACGCACCAAATCGTTGTAAGGATAGGTATTGACTACATCATAAGCGGTCAAGCTCGCCTCCTCATTCATGCGCATATCCAGCTTGGCATCCTGTTTATAGGAAAAACCACGCTCACGCTCGTCCAACTGTGGGCTAGAGACACCCAAGTCATAGAGAATGCCATCAATTTCAGACACCCCCAAGGCTTCAAGGTTGGACTTGAGATTACGGAAATTATCCTTGATGAAAGTCACCATACCCTTATCAATATAATCCTTGAGACGCACTTGAGCATTATCAATAGCCTTTTGATCCTGATCAAAGCAGTACAAATGACCCTTTTCAGATAATTGCGACAAAAGATAAGACGAATGTCCTGCGCCACCCAAGGTCGCATCAACATAGATGCCATCGGGCTTGATATCAAGCATATCAACAGTTTCGTGTAAAAGAACGGTTACATGGTGAAATTCATTAGTCATAACTTTTATTATAGCACAAGAATAGAGAAATTGTCTCGTTCTGTAAGTATACAAGATAGTAAAAGAGCCAGATCCAAGGCCTGACTCTTTAGTTGCTATACCGTTTGATAAGATTAATCCACTCTGTAAAAATGGCTTTCCTCAGATGGTACTCCATTCGTCGCTAGGATACGATCCTTACTGTTATCTCCCACATCACTACCATCGCTAATTCCTTTAGGGCAAAGCTGAATTGGTGTGTTCCCTACTTGACTAGAATCAACATAAGTTAGGGTATATATGCCAGACACATATTGATTTGATGAGACTTTGTCAATAGGGTAAGTAGACCCCCAGAGTTCTAACTGTCCATCTGAAGTAATGATAATGGTCTTTCCATTTGAAGACTTCCATGTTCCTACAGTTAATTTGTAGTTGCCATTTTTGAGATCATAAGGCTTAAGAGCTGTTGAGCTTGTTTGAGAATTAGCATAAGTCACAACGAAAGAATTAAGTGAGGCATCCGTTTGATTGTTGGCCACGGCCGTTTGGTACTTACTAATGATGCTATCATAGGCAGAGGTATCTACCTTTTTCTCTTGACTAGAGCTTGAGCTAGTACTTGTGCTAGAGCTTTCACTACTACTTGATTGTGACTGCTCTACTGATGAAGATGAAGTTGGGGAAGTCAAGCCATTTGCTGATTTGAACAAGCTGCTAATAGGACTAAACTAGATAATCCTGTCACTAATGCTAAAATTTCTAATCCTAAATTCCTTTTCTCTAACTCTTATTCTGTTGTCCCAGAGCTGACATCTGCACTGTATGCAGGAGCTGTATAGCTTGAGGCATCACTATGTGATTCTGTATAAGTTGTTGGTGGCACATAGTTATACTGGGGCGCTTGATAAGTCTCTTGTGCTGAAGATGGTGTTGGGGCTGATACTACCGCAGGAGTAGAGCTTGCCTCTGTCTGACTAGCTACTTCTACCGTTGAGCTTGCTGACGACGATTCGCTCGAAGACTCACTTGACGTTGAAGAAGATGACGAAGAGCTTGAGCTAGATGCCTTGGGCTTGCTTGACGATGACTGCTTAGTACCAACCTTTACTTGGACCTTAGCATGATTGTGTGCAGGCTGCAAAAAGACAATAGCCAGAGCCAAAAGTATAGCTGGTAGGGTAAATGTCAAAATAAGGTAACGTTTTTCTTTTAAATTACGAAGTAGTTTCATAGAGTATTCACATTTCTTAAATATATTTTTAGTATCAATTAGTCTCAGATAAGATTATATCAGAAATATTAAAATGTGCAACATTAACATAAAGCTTTTTTGACATCAGAAAAACCAACTCAATGAGTTGGTTGATTGTCATTATTGTTGTGGATTATTGAAGTTGTTGAATGGATATTCCACTTTAGTTGGTTTACATAGCAAAACAATTAGGATAATCCAACCTACAAATGGGATAAATGCAACAAAAATATACGGCCAATTGTAGCCAGCATCACGCAAACGACGAACCGTTAGAGCAATACCAGGTAAACACGCAGCAATACCATAGGCAAAAAAGATAAGTAGGAGGATAAGTGAAATAACAGCCAAAAAGCTTGAATCAGTTGCAGCTGCAAGTCCTCCAAATACTGCTTGGAGCAAAAAATAAGCAAAGGTAATCAATACATTTACCAAATATACAAACCAATAATCTGAACGTGTTGAACGACCCTCAAAATCTACATAGCCCTTCCAAAACTTCTTATAAGCTTCGATCATAATAAAATCTCCTCATTTTTGATACTTCTACTATACCAAAAGACCAATCTTCTGGCAAATCGACTAAAAAACATCCTAAGGAGGCTGTTAAGTAACTATCATTGCTGAAGATTATTAAAATTGTTGAAAGGAAATTCTACTTTTGTTGGTTGACAACACAAAACCAAAAGTACGATATCACCTATAAAAGAGGCAAAACGTAGGAAAATCAATGCCCAATGAAAACCGGCATCACGTAAGCGACGGACCTGAAGGGCAATAGAGGGGATAAAGCTAGCGAAAAAATATGTCATTACAAGCAGATACAGTAAGTTAAGAATAACATGATAATGACTATCGGGACTATCAAAAACAATTACAACTATAACTATACTAAATAAAATGATAGTTACTATAGTATTTGCTAGAACTGCTAACCAATAATCTGAACGTGTTGAACGTCCCTTAAAATCTACATAGCCCTTCCAAAATTTTTTGTAGGCTTCAATCATAATAAAATCCCCCTTTTTTATGATACCCCCAGTATAGCAGAAGCTTTATACTCTAGCAAATAGACCAAAAAAGCCCCATGAGGAGCTTTTTTGTTTATTCTCTAATTTGTCCTTGGCCATTAATATAGAACTTGGTTGAGGTTAGAGCCTCAAGTCCCATTGGGCCACGAGCATGCATTTTCTGGGTTGAGATTCCGATTTCAGCACCCAATCCAAAGACGAAGCCGTCTGTGAAGCGGGTTGAGGCATTAACATAGACCGCTGCAGCGTCTACGTCGTCTTGGAATTGCTCAGCACGACTGATATCCTGAGTCACAATAGCCTCTGAATGCGATGTCGTGTAAGTATTAATCCAATCAATGGCCTCATCAAGGCTATCTACTACTTTAACAGACATGATATAGTCAAGAAACTCTGTCGCAAAATCTTCTGGAGAAGCTGATACAGCTTTTTCCATAAGTTTCAAAGCCGTTTCATCCGCACGGAACTCAACAGCCTGAACTTTTGAAATAGCTTTTTCTAAATGAGGCAAGAAGTCTTCCGCAATATCAGCATGAACGACGAGAGATTCTGCAGCATTACAAACACTTGGTCGTTGGGTTTTGGCATTGATGACAATCTGTGTCGCCATATCTAAGTCAGCATATTTATCCACATAAATATGACAGTTACCAACACCCGTTTCGATGACAGGAACCTTGGCTTTTTCTTTAACCGTTTGGATGAGACGGGCGCCACCACGAGGAATGAGCAAGTCTACATACTTGGTCGCCGCCATGAGTTCCTCTGCTACCTCATGGGAAGTATCTTCAACTAGCTGAACAGCATTTGCTGTGATACCTGCATTTTCCAAAGCCTTACGGGCTACTGTAACCAAGGCCTTGTTGGAATTGATGGCATCACGACCTCCACGGAGAATGATGGCATTATTGGTTTTAAAGGCAAGGCTAAAGGCATCGATTGAGACATTGGGACGGCTCTCAAAAATCATAGCAATAACACCCATAGGAACACGCTTTTGAACGATTTTGAGACCATCCAGATTCGTATAGCCACGAACCACTTGACCGATTGGGTCCTGAAGATCTGCCACCTGACGGACACCCTCAGCAATCCCTGCGATACGGTCTTCCGTTAAGAGCAAACGATCTTGCATAATCTCTGAAATACCATTTTCCTTGGCATTTGCCATATCCTTAGCATTTTCAGTGATAATATAGGCACTCTCAGCTACTAGAGCTTTAGCTACCTGATTTAGAAGGTCGTTTTTAGCTGCTGTTGATAATTTAGCAATCTGACGACCTGCCACCTTGGCCTGTTGGCCTAGTGTATCGATATATGTCATCTTAGCCCTCCTGTTTAAAGAGTGTACCAATCTTGGCTCCTTCTAGGACACGAAGGATGTCACGTGGATTTTCACCATTCATCAAAACCATTTGGCTATGATTTTCAAAAACCATCTGGGCGGATTTAATCTTACTCATCATACCACCCGTACCAAATTTACTACCGGCACCACCAGCTGAGGCCAGAATTCCCTCGGTAATCTCTGGGACATAGCTACGAAGGGTCGCATCCTCATAAACATTTGGGTTCTTATCAAAGAGCCCATCAATATCTGACAGCATGATAAGTAGGTCTGCACCAACAATCTTAGCAACGATAGCAGACAAGCGGTCATTGTCTCCAAACTTAGTCGCATGGTCCATTTCATCTACGCTGACAGCGTCATTTTCATTAACAACCGGGACAACCCCAAGCTCGAAGAGGCTCTCAAAGGCATTGATGGCATTGGCCAAACTCTCAGGATACTCAACCACATCACGCGTCAAAAGCAACTGAGATACCTTGGTTTGGTAATGTGAAAAGACCTGAGAATAGAGGCTCATCATGGCCACCTGTCCTACACTTGAGACAGCTTGTTGCTTACCGACCTCTGCTGGGCGCTTCTCAAGATCTAGAACATTAAGACCAAATCCCATAGCCCCTGAGGATACGAGGACAACTTCAATCCCTTTATTATGTAAGCTAGAAATAACAAAAGCTAGCTGATCGATTTTTTCAAGATTAATTTTCCCTGATGGCAAAACCAGGGAGCTGGTCCCGATTTTGATAACTAGGCGTTTTACTGAGTCAAAATTTCGTTTCATGTTTATGATTATACACTAAATTCTTGTATTTTAACATATATAATGCATAAGTTTACATATCCAGCATTATCATCAAAAAGATCCCTCCAATTGGAGAGACTCTTTAAACAATTTGGCCTAGGCAAAAAACATAGCTCTAATGCGTTTCCAACGTCTACGATCAACAAAAAGATAAATGATTAGAGCAATTAAAGCTAGAATCCCAGCTGCTATAACATTAACGACTAGGGCAATCCAGAACTTACTTGCAAAGAAGACAAGACCGCCCAGCAAGGCTGCAATAAAAATGGTAAGGATAAAAATCCCCATATAAAACCACTGTCCGCCACCTCGATTGAAGAGTTGGGTGACTTCTTGCCAATTCACTTCCAACAATTTAAGGTCACGTTCAAAGAAATAGCCACCTACAAGATAGGTTGTCACAAGGAAACCAATGGTGAAACTCAGTACTAAAACCGGATGGAGATGTGCAAGGAATATTAAACCAAGTCCTCCTAATAAGAGGGAAACACCGACTTGCAAGCCATAGAAGAGCCAAAACTTTTGACGAAGATAGTCACCCGTATTGATTGGTAGGCTACGAATAAAGTCAAAGTTTGTCCCCTCTAAGGATGTTGCTACACCAAGAAAACTTGTTGGTTGAGCTGAAAAGAAACCAAAGGCAATTCCGACCAAAAGCAGGAGTCCGAAATAGTCTGGACCCAGATCTTTCAAAAAGACCGCACCCCCACCTAACATGATCATATATAAGACTGGCACCACATAGGTATTGATAATGAGGGTTGAATTCCCCAAAGTAGATAAATGATGGCGGATCAAGACCTGTCTTTGGCTTCGAGTAACAGCTTTGGCCTGAGGCTTTCTAGCCTTTTGGTTATAAATGGCTTCGTGGAAATAACGAGGCATTCTGACCTTATAAAACCAAAAGCCCAAGATAAGCACTAAGATAAGAGGAAGATAGAAATTTAGTAGAGCCTCCGGAGATAGAGGGGCAGCTACGACATCATAGTAACCTCTTAGATAAGGAAGCAAAGGAAAATCGGCATGTCCAGCACCATCAACATAGCCTTTAATAAAACCAACCAACATAATAGGCAACATAATCAATAGGGTTGACAGGGTCATCAAAATGGTTGAATAGAGCTTTTTATGAGAACTACGAACAATCAGCGTTCCAATACTATTAGACAGAATCACTGAAAAAACGAGATTGATAAAGAGAGAAACAATAAAGGTCAGAAGCCCAACGACTATCCCCAATGGGCCAATAAATTGCCAGTAAGCTAGGATAAGAAGACTAAGGATAGGTACCATGAAGGTCATCCCAACCATAGAACCGGACAAGGTCTTAGCCAAAAAAACTTCCGCTGGCTTCAAGGGAAGAGGCAGATAAGCCTTGCTATCCTTACTGTCATAAAAGGTACTATAGAGAGCAGTAAAGGTCTGGAGAAGCCCCATGATTGAAAATGTCAAAAGATATAGGGTTAAGACTCCAGGATTGGCCTTATAATCGACACCTACAAAAAGATAGCTATAGACAACCGTAAAAACTACTAGAATCAAGAGTTGTTGTCTAAGCATGGCATTAACGATGGAGAAATTGGCTTTTTTCTTTTTCTCCTGACGTTTCTGTAGGTTAGTTACTGCTTGAGGATTAGCGTAGAGGAGATTGATTTTAAAAAGCTCCCAAACATGGTTCCAGTTCATGACTATACCTCCTCAATCTTACGTCCAGCCATTTCCAGATAAATAGTTTCCAAATCCTTGTCAGGGTACTGAGACTTCAGTTCAGCTAGAGACCCTTGGAAGATAAGTTTTCCTTTCTTCAAAATAGCAATACGATCACAGAGCTGCTCAGCTACACTTAAAACGTGGGTTGAGAAAAGGACACTATTACCTTCCTTGGCATGATGACGCATGGCTTCCTTCAAATCATAAGACGCCTGTGGATCCAGACCAGTCAGAGGCTCATCCAAAACCCAAATCTGTGGATTAACCAAAAGGGCACCGATGACAACAACCTTCTGACGCATACCGTGAGAGAAGGAAGAAATAAGGTTATAGCGACTTTCCGTTAGGTCAAAGGTAGCCATGAGATCAATCAAACGTTCCTCAACCTGACTAGCTTCCAAATCATAGATACGGGTCAAGAAGTACCAATAGTCATTGGCAGTCAAATTTAGGAATAGGTCCGGTGAATCTGGCACATAAGCGATTTTTTTCTTGATGGCATCACGATGTTGACTGAGGGCCATATCATCAACGTAAACTTCACCGTAGCTAGCTTCAATGATAGATGTCAAAATGGAAATGGTCGTGGTCTTACCAGCCCCATTGTGACCGATCAGACCAAAAATCTCACCATCTCGAATCTCGAGGTTAAGATCTGAGAGAGCATCTTTATCTTCATAACGTTTCGTTACATGTTCAAAACGAATCATCTTTTATCCTTTCTTGAAAATCTATTTAACAATAGTCTCATTTTGCACTTTATATTAAATTATAAATTAGAATTATTGCTATGTTTTTTATGAACAATACTCTAATAATGTCGACAATAGGTTTAGATAAGGCTATTTCGTTACCTTCTCATTTATTGTATCATTTCAAAGGTACAATTTCAAGAAAACGTTTGTAAACGGGACAATTTTGCATTCGGTCTTTGATAATGCTAAACTTATAGTATTTAGAACACATAGGAGGAAATCACTAGTGCCAACTGGAATTATCATCAACTCGCTATCTATTATCTTAGGAGGAATTGCTGGAGGACTCTTTGGAGACTATCTCAGAGACGATTTCAAGGACAATCTTAACCTTATCTTTGGCCTAGCCTCTATGGTTATGGGGATTAGTGCTATTATGAATATGGTTAACATGCCTGCGGTTATCTTTGCAGTAGTTATCGGTACCATCATTGGACTGGCCCTAAAGTTTGGAAACCTCATCAACAAGGGAGCTGGACTTATGGAAAAAGGCTTGTCCAAGATTACGCCAAGCAAACAAACAGGGTTAGCTCACGATGAGTTTTATGCACAGCTCTTGACAGTTATCGTCCTTTTTTGTGCGAGTGGTACAGGAATTTACGGGAGCCTTGAGTCTGGGATGACAGGCGATGCTTCCATCTTGATTTCCAAATCTATCCTAGATTTCTTTACGGCCATGATTTTCTCTTGTAGTCTAGGTTACATCGTCTCCATGATTGCCATTCCACAATTTATCGTTTTCTTCCTCCTCTTTGTGAGTGCTGGTTTCATTCTCCCTCTAACAACAAAAGCCATGATTGGAGACTTTAAGGCTTGCGGGGGCTTCCTCATGATTGCGACAGGTTTTCGTATTATGAAACTGCGTCAATTCCCAACAGCAGATATGATTCCAGCCATGATTCTGGTTATGCCTATTTCCTGGGCCTGGGTCAATTGGGTGGTGCCTTTGATTAGTTGACATTAGGATTAAACTAAACAAATACCGTCAGTCTAATGCTGGCGGTTTTTGTCTGTTTTTTTAGCTGTTATAGACTTGGATTATTAAAAAAACTAGTAATGTTCGTGGTGTTGAATTCTAATTTTTTTCTAACCTTGTTTAGACTGAGATGAGTTTGTTATAATAACCCTTGTAGGCCTAAGCAACCCTACAAGATACTTTTTTTCATAACTATTTCCATCCTCTAATATTTTTAACGAACTTACAATACTGATGGAAATCTATCAGAAAAGACTGGTGTGTGCACACTGGTCTTTTTTTGGTGGGATTGAGACACAAAAAAACCACTCTTTCACTATGAAAGAATGGTTATGCTATAGCTTATACTTCTACAACTTCCAAGTTTTTTCCACCTAGGAGAATAAGGTATTTATCAATCTTATCTATTTGATAGGCTTGGCTGAGTGCTTTAGCATAGAGGCTCATTTGCCCTTTGTAGCGGTCCTTAAGCTCACCAGGTTGAGTGAAGCGGTCTGTCTTATAGTCAAAGAGGACAATACGGTCTTCAAGAAGAAGGTAGCCATCGATGATACCACGGACGACAAAGTCTTCCTTACTAGCCGGGTCTTCTGCCAACATGGCAAATGGCGCTTCGCGACGCAACTTATCACGGTTAGCTAGAATGAGCTTCCCAAGTTCGGTGTCAAAGAAGCCTAGTAGTTTTTCTAACTGCACACGCGCCTTGACTTGATCATCTGCCGATACTCGACTCAAGGCCTGTGTCAAATCTTGGAGGGTCACCTTGTCAGAAAGAATCAAGCGTTGCATGAGTTCATGGGTGGCTGAACCAACCGCAGCTCCAGTGACCTTCGTTTTTTGCCCAAAATCTGGAAGCTCAAAGCTAGTGGATGTCTCAAGAGGTTGCACTTCCTCTTTCTTGTCCATAATATCCACCCCTTCGGTATCCATGACAGGTTCATAGAAGGCTTTGAGCTGGCTGGGCGTACGCACAGATGGTAGGTCAATCGCTGGTGCATAAAGCTGGTTGAGTTTTTCAACACTTTCTAAGACCGTTAGGGCACGCTTAATGTCTTCCGTCTGACGGTTGTTAGATAAGTCATCGGCATCTACTGCCGCCTTGACTTCAACCTGACCAATAGCCTCTGGAGTCAAGTCCTCAGCCTCAACAAAGCGAACAGTAAACTTGAGATCCTTTCTCATAAAGGCGGTATCCAAAGCCATAACCCAATCCTGATAAGTAGCGATTTGGTCACGTAGAGCTACTGGTAGGCGATTATTTTCAACATCCGTACCAAATTGCTGGGTCAATTTCTCCTTACTGCCCTTACCAACTAGGTAGAGTTTTTTCTCTGCCCGGGTCATTGCAACATAGAGCAGACGCATCTCTTCTGAAATACTTGCTCGACGCTCTTCCCTACGATTTTCCTGGAAGGTTAAGGTCTCGAGAACAACATTTAACTTAGGCAAATTGGTGTTTACCTGGTCTTTGAGGTCAGCTAGATACTTAGTGCCTAGTCCTTTTTCACGGTTGATAATATACTTACCACTTAGTCCATCCTTGCTGTGACCAATGAACTTGCGATTCATCTGCAAGACAAAGACGTACTTGAACTCTAGTCCTTTGGACTTGTGAATGGTCATAAGGCTAACGGCATTTTTGGGAACCAAGTCTGTTACTTCCTCTAGGTCGTTACCGCTAGAAATAATCTTATCAATCATACCAATAAAACGAGAAAGTCCCTTAAAGCCAGTCTTTTCATAGGCATTGGCACGCAAGGCAAGGGCGTAGAGATTGGCCTGACGTTGCTCAGCTCGTGGAAGACTGCCAACATAATCATAATAGAAACGATCGTCGTAAATCTTCCAGATGAGGTCATAGAGCGAGTGCCACTTACTGTAATCACGCCAATCTGCCAGAGTCTTAGTGAAAAGATTTAACTTTGCCTCAAGTTCTTGCGTCACAACTTCTGGATGAAGTCCTGATTTAGTATGAGCTGCAAGAAGCTTGTCATAGAATTGCTCTTTGTCAGCCTGAACAGCGATCCGAGCCAGGTCGTCCTCGTTGAAGTTAAACATAGGTGAACGAAGGAGGGCAACCAAGGCGTAGTCGTTGAGAGGATTATTGATGGCACGAAGGGTATCCAACATAATCATAACTTCTAGTGACTCTAGGTAGCTTGACTTGTACTCGTCAGGAACCAATGGAATTCCGTGCTCCTCAAAGCTTGCCATCAAGTCCAGATAGGTGTTACGGGTTGGTGCTAGGAGGGTAATGTCCTCAAAACGTACACCCTGCTCGTGAAGTTTGATGATTTCTTTGATAACCAAGGAAATCTCGCCGCTACTAATAGGTTGATCAGCACCTTCTTCGTCAGGAGTCACACTAGCTTCATCACTATTGTAAATCAGAACCTCTGTCTCATTCAGGATGGGGGTCTTTTTGCTTCTGGCTACCCGCTACCAGCATGTGAGTCTTGTCATAGAGGATGTCTCCGATTTCCTGATCCATGAGGTGACTGAAAACACCATTGGTCGCATCAAGAACCTCAGATTGACTACGGAAGTTCTCTTTAAGAAGAATCAGCTTACCTACATCTGGATTTTCAAGGAAGAGCTGGAACTTGCCGTTAAAAATCTGAGGGTCTGCCTGACGGAAACGATAGATGGATTGCTTGATATCTCCCACCATGAATCGATTGTGGCCGTTAGATAGGAGTTCCAACATGCGTTCTTGGGTATGGCTATTGTCCTGATACTCGTCTACCATCACTTCATGGTAACGGTCACGGTAGCTGGCTGCCACCTCTGGATTTTCCTCCAAAATACGGATGGCAAAATGGGCAATATCCGAGAATTCAAAAGCATTTTCCTGAATCTTTGCCTGTAAATACTGGTCCGAAAAATCAAGTACAAAGGCCTGAAGCAACTCCAACAGAGGTAGGATGTCATCATTATGCTTGGTCAAAACCTCGAGGACCGTTAGCTGGGTATCAACCTCTCGCAACTGGGCCACAAACTCATTTTTGGTCTTGTTGTAAGCTTCCTTGTAGGCCTTGAGTTCCTCGTCTTTAGGACGGGTCATATTGGTCAAACCAGTCCCTCCTGACAAAGTCAAGAGTTGTTTGAGCAGGTCCTCCATATCCGTTTGGTCATTGGCCAAGGCTCCTTCAAGAAGGCTAATGGCATCCGACACATTATTAAGATACTTAGCCTTGGCAAATTCACGCTGAGCTAGGCCTAGATGGTCTCTTAAGAAGGCTAAGAAATCAGCCAACAAGCCATCTTTGAGACCCTCTAAAAGCTCAGCTTTAACCTTGTCTGGATTGGCCTCTGCCTGCCCTTTTAAAAGATTTTGACGTAGCCATTTTTCAGGACCTGCAGTAGCCTGAGAAAAGTTATAGACATCGTAAACTAAATCACGAAAAGCCTTACTAGTCTTGCCATTTCCTGCGAAGTTGCGGACCAATTTTTGGAAAAGTTGGGCATCCTTTCCTTGCATGTAATCGTTGAAAAGATCGGCATAAACCTCATTTTTCATAAGTGTCTGCTCGGCAGGATCTGTCATAATGCGGAAAATAGGTGACACCCCCAAGAGATAGCCATACTGATTGACCAATTTCTGGGTAAAGGCATCCATAGTTCCAATATCAGCCGTTCCAATCTTGGCAATCTGATCTGAAAGAAAGGCACGCTCTTCATCTGTCTCTACCTGTCCCAGCTGCTCTGTCAGACGCTTTTCCAGACGCTCTTTTAACTCACCTGCGGCCTTTACCGTAAAGGTTGAGATAAAGAGTTGGTCAATGCCAACACCACGTCCAATCATATCAAGGATACGTTCAACCATAACAAAGGTTTTTCCTGATCCAGCCGAAGCTGACACAAGAATATTAGTACCATTACTGTAAATGGCCTCAATCTGCTCAGGTGTTAACTTGCGTTCCTTGTCAGAAGCTGCTTCTTGGGCAATGCGTTCCTTAATCTCTGTTGGACTTAAAAAAGCTTTAGTCAACATGGTTGTCCTCCTGGTCTTTTTTGTCTGCTGTCACAGCTTGATCGGTGACAAGAAAGGGGATAGCTTTTTCAGCAACTTGCATTTGATTATCTTCCTCATCTTTTGCCATCAGCTCCAAATAGGCTTCCTTCTTGCCCTTGCTTGGTAAACGCAAGAGTTTTCGCGCCTGTCCCATGTGGCGGTCGGCCTCAAAATGAGTAATAGACTTGATTTGATCCCCTTGAACAGACTTGCCATCCTCAGTATAAGGATTGACCGCAAAATTCCCGCTTCGAATAACCTCAGCAGCACTTGTAAAGAGCTTGATATTGTAGTCTAGCAAGGTTTCTAGGTCCTCCTTGTCATAGGTGACAGTCTTTTGCAAATCATAGTTTCCACCAGTCAAATGCTCTGTTTCTGAAGCCACAAAAAGTCCCCTTATAGGTTAATTCCTTATGAGCCTGAGCTGCTAGCTTATCCAGACCAAACTGAGCTAAGTTAAGTTGTGGGTCCTGCATGTGAAGATACATGGCACCAAAAAGCTGGTCAGCATCAACCTTATAGGTCTGGCGAAGGGCTTCTAGATAGGTCACCAATTGCGGACTAAGGCCATTGTAGAATTTTTGAATGTCAAAGACATTTTTACCTGATTTGTAGTCAACGACACCCAGAGCCCCATCTGTTAAACGGTCCACACGGTCAATAATCCCTGTAATCTTGATGCTATTTGCTAAAAGCAAGTCAAACTTGGCTTCCTCACGCTCAACCTTAACAGCCGCATTATCACGCAAAACACTGGCAGTTGAACGGGCGATATCTTCCAAAATCTGACGAGACAAGCGACTCTCTTGGTCCTCTGTATAGAGAAGTTCAAAGGGCTGTTCCTGATTGGTCTGAGCAATAGCCTTTTCCAATTTATCATCGAAGTTTTCTGACGAAGAATCACCCATGACACGCTCAAAGACACGGTGCAAGTAAGTCCCATGGTGTCGAGCATCTGGATGAATGGACTCCAACTCTTCAAGCCCCAAAACATAACGCAAGAAATAAAGATATTGGTTGTTATAGAAGGTCGTCAGAGCCGAGGCTGATAATTTCAGTGGTTCTTCCCCCGGAAAGACTAGCTGCATGACTTGATCATCCACCTTGGTTGTCGTCACATCGTCAATCACATTTGGAATCAAGACTTGGTCCTTATCAAGTCGCTTACGGAGATAACGCACAGCAACTGACCAGAAAGTCTGCGTTTCCTTATCCAAATCAGCATCTAAATGGCTACTGTTAAGGGCAATGACAGTTGATAGAAGGTCCTTGTAGTTCCCAATCTGGTCACCCTTAGCCTCGAAACGATTACGTCCTTTTTCAACCAAAGAAAGGCCAAGGTCTAGCAGCTCTTTCAAATAAACCGACATGTCATCTTGAGTCTCATTGAGAATTTGTGGCTGACTAAGCACCAATTGTTCACTAGCCGAATTAAAAAGTGACATAGCTACAAAATGCCCCCGCTGACTATTGCTCTGCGTAACAATATCCAAACTCCTGTCTTCATCCGTCGCCTCATTGATACGACTCCGTTCCTCATCAGACAGGAGACTCTTATTTTGACCTACTTTTGGAAAATGTGACTGGGTCATCCCCAAGGCAAAAACATAAGGAGCAGAATGTGGTTGAATCAAATCGTATTTCTTCACATTGACCACATCGACAGTGGCTGGGACCGTACGGTAATCACAGGCCAACATTCCTGAACGCAAAATGGACAAAAAGTCGTCCACTGACAGTGTTTCTTCCCCAAAAATAGTCTCAACCTGCTCCAAGAGTTGTGTGAAAGCCTTCCAGACCTGTTCGTTCTGTTCTTTTTCCGCCTCACTGGCCTTGGCAGTCAAACTAGCCATTTGGCTTGGCACTTGCACAGCCTCTAAAAAGACCACTAGTTTCTTGAGTAGACTAGAACCCTTTTGTTTGCGACTATTAAGCAACTTGTCCAAGGGCTCTACCAGTTGTGAGCGCAAGGCATTAAGCTGGTCTAAATCATACTTATCACGACTATTGGCCGTAAAATCAGACAAGAACTTGTGACGCCCCTTGATGTCTGCAAAATTGACATAATATTCAAAAAGGTCTAAGTCCTCTTGAGCAAAACCACCATAGAGACCGGATTTTACGAGATTAAGCAAATCCTCAGCACGATAATTATAGCGCTTGATACGTTCCAGCGAATCCACAAACTGCACCAAAGGATGGCTAGACATGGTTTCTTCCTTACCGAAATAATAGGGAATATCAAATTTTCGGAAAATCTGCCCCACCTGAAGCTTATAACTCTCCTCATCACCAAGCAGGACCAAGATATCCTTATAGCGCTTGCCATCTGCTAGTAACTGACGAATACTCTTGGCAACCTGAGCCACCTCTTCCTTTTGGTTGACCACTTCCCATACCTGCAAGGCTTGCTTGTCCTGAGCAGTTAGCTGCTCATCTACCGTACTAAAATCATGACGGCTCTCCAAAAGACGGCTAATGCGAGCAAAAGAAGGATTGCCCTCTTTGTCTGTCGTTACATAGTCGGGTGTCACCTTATAGGTCTGAGCCAAAGTTCTCAAAAAATCGACTGAGGCCTGATAAACATTGCCATAGACAAAGTTAGCCTTATAAGCTTTTTGACTGGCATAAGTCCCAATGACAATCTGGTGGCACTTATCATTCAAGAGGGCAACTAGGGCCTCCTCCTCAGCAGAAAAACGCGTGAAGCCATCAATGACCAAAACCGTGTTATCCAGGGCCTTATCCAGATGGCCTGAGGTAATTTCCTTGAAGAAGGCACTAAGTTTTGATTGATTATCAAAATCTCCTGCCAACAAGAGATCCTGAGCCGCACTGAAAATCCTGAGCAAATCCTCTTGTTTCTCAACCTGATCCAAATGCTGCAAATCCAGAACCGTCATATTAGCCTGCTGCAACTCTTTGTAAAGGTCCACCAATTGATTAATAAAGTTACTATCCTTGCGCAAACGGCCATAAACCTTGAGCTCATCATCGTCCATATGCGACAACACCTTGTAAAAAATCATTGCCAGACCAGTATCATCCAGCTGAGTCTTTGGGTTGCTCGTATTGAGAATAAAGTATCTCGCCATCTGAGTAAAACGAGTCACCGTAATCTCAAAGGATGCTGACTGAGGCAGGTATTCCAAGACCTTACGCTCCTTCTCAAATGACAGGGCATTAGGGGCAATATAAAAGACCCTCTTTCCCTTTGAGCATAGCTGGTTGCCTGCTCCGTCAGAATTTCTGTTAAATCCTGAGACATATCCGTATAAAGTAATTTCATAAGACGTCCCTTTCTTATCTCTACACCAGTCGTTAGGCCAAGCAAGAACTGCCATTCACTTAGTGCTAACAACCACTAATCCTTGCTATTATAACACAGAATGAAGCAACAATCAGACTCCTCCCTCACGCCTTCCTCCTCCGATGTTCTAAGCTTCAGACATAAGCATAAGCTCAGCAGCAAAGAGCCCTCCTTTATGGACCTGTACCTAAAAAAAGAGCCAAATCCTCTGATTTAGCTCTACATCTTTATTTAAAAATCAATTCCTGTTTGAAGAGGTAATCACCACTGCTTGTAATCAAATTGGCATCACTATACTTCCTAAGAATATCCTTGGCTGAGTGGAGGTTAAGACCTGAGGTCTTCTTCTGGTTTTCTTCCTGCATAATGGCATCAAGGTCAACTTTTTCTTCTTGCGTCCTATTTTCCATGACAAAATGGTAGCTTCCATCCTTATCATGTCGATGAAAACTAAACTTGATTTGGCTGGCAGGTACCTGCTTACTCTCATCAATCGCATTACTAAAGAAAATAGACACCAGCAAGGTCAAGTCAACCACGTTCATGGTAAACCCTGAAATCTCCTCAGGAATATCACAAGTCACTGGAATATTACTACGTTTAGCCTCCATCATACGAGCCGAAAGAAGGCTACGTAAGGGTAGGGACTGAATATTTTCCAGCTTAGGATTATCAATGACACGGAAACGTTCAAACTCCTTGGCACTCTCTCTAAGGACATTCTGATACACCTGTTCAGCAAGAGCCTCTTCCTGGTCACGTACTTCCTCTGAAAATTGTTCCACAACCGTCTGATAAGACTGTCTGTATTGTAACAACTCATTGTAGAGAAGATCAATCTTTTGGTTGGCCTTGGTCAAACTATTCAAATGCCTCTTTTCCTCCATGGCCAAACTCTCTTCCAAATACTGCCGAGACAGTTGATTAAGATGGGCAATTAGGAAAATGAAAGCCACTGCGGACAAGAGAACCCAAAGCATCCGAAGTCTCAACTCCACCTCTGAAGAGTAGCCAGGAAACCAACTGTCTAAATTCACACTGAGATAGATTCCCAATAAATAAATGGCCATTGCTATAGCAACTCTTCTAGAAATCTGGAGGTTCTGGAAAGAGTCATCGCTATAGACCTTCCAACGCTTCAAATCCAAGCCCAAGAAACGGTCAAATACAAAATAAAGTGGCAAAATCAAACCGTAAGATAAGAGATAGAAAAGGGCATTAGACCCTACCTCAGCGACAGGGAGATTTAAGAGAAGGGGAATAAAGAAGAGTCCCAATAAGCGATAAAGTAAATCTGACGTCACCACTGGAAACAAAGTATGAAAAGCATACTGGGTCACCGACCAGGTCTTCCCTTTAGCAAGAAAGGCCAAAATCATCAGGATAAAGACATCAAAAACCATAATCATGTTAGTAATATTATACTGAATGACTACATCTAACAGGGCTAAGGTCAAGAAGACCGTCCAGGAGATACGAATGTCTGTCATTCGTTTGAAAATGGCACAATTTATCATCAGAGTTAAAATAAGCTGAATGGCTAGAAAGGCATCTGTATCATAGAGATTTAAAAAATTTATTCCCAAAAACGATTCAAACATCGAATCTCCTTTCTATATATTTTTTTACAAGTTATTTAGTATTCAAATTGCTGTCTATAGATGAACTTATCATTCGTAAAGCTAAGTTTAGACTGAGGGTAACGCTCCATAATATCTTCGAGCTGCTCATTGATTGATAAGTGACTCTCATACGCCTCGTGGGGCGCCTCGGCACTATCTTGCGAAAGGGTTGTCTCTACAGAGAGGACCTGGACCTCACCTCTTTGGTAATAAGACATACGAACTAAACTATTTTCTTGACCATGAGCTCTCAACAAGGCATTGTCCAAGAAGGTCGTTAGAACAGCTGATAAATCCACCACATCGATATGAACTGGGGATATAGGGTCTGGAACCTCCATGATAAAATCAACGCCAACTGCATGAAACTCCATATACTTACTCTCAATGACGGAACGTAACAATTGAGAAAGCAGGTTAGAAATATCTGGCATAACCTTGCTGAAGGGAACCTCTTCATCAGATAGGTTCTGAGTGTCTCCCTCTTGACTAGTAGCCAGAACGGTCTTAACCTTCTTAGGTACGACTACCTTAGGCACTCCATCACGGTATAGCTCCTGATAAAGATGGAGGATATGTCTACTAGATTCCTGTAAGCTCTGGAAATGACGCTCCTGCTCCTCTTTCAACTCCAGAAAAAGTTCATCCTTAATCCACTGGTTGGCATAGGAAACAACGATGAAGAAGGCTCCTGTTGCTAATAGAACGATCAACTTGGCATAATTGTTAACCACTTCTACAGACCAGATAGTAGCAAGGTAGGGTAAATAGTCGTTAAAAAGTCCATATGAAAGAAAGGCAAAGCTAACCCCAATAACAATAGGGGTGAAGTGTATGCGCAAGCTCTCCTTTTCCTCAACCTGCAAATATTCATAACCAATAAAACAGTGAACCAAGAAGTAAAGAGGATAGGTAACTACCACACATATAAACTCCGTTAAAGATTCTGGAATACGGCTCATCAAGTCGGCTCCCAAAAGTAAAGGAAAGACGATTAATGACAAGCCTCGTATAATGATATTGGTTGTCCCCCAGGAATAAAAACTATTAAATACCGGTTCTATCCATGGCAAGTCTGGACGTTTGTAATAACTAAAACAAAATAAAATGAGAGGATTAAGTAAAAATTTGAATCCCATAGGAAGAAGGGGAGTCAAAACAACCGACAAAAGACCACCTAATAAAAGTAGCCACCAAGAAATCTTGACCCTACCAGCTGCATGAAACATCAGATAATTGACAAAGAAAATCAAGAGCGTGTCTATAGATACTAGCCAATGAAAATCTTTAAAAGCAGCAAGTAGTGATTCAATAATAGAAGTCATTCTTTTCCCCCTCTCCCTCTAATCTGATTTAAGAAACTTCCTCAAAAATCCCCTAGGAAGCCCTTTTTACAACACTACTCATTATATAGCTTTTTGTAAGTTTTCACAATAATTAATTTTATAAGAAAGCCTTCGCCTCCCTAATAATCCGCTTATTTATACAAGGAAGGTTGACTATTAAATTAAAGTTACAAATGTAATATAAAAAGTTGAGATAATTTTATCTCAACTTCAGATTTATCAGATCTAGTCAGCCTTGTAGTAGAATTGTTTGGCGTCAGATTGTGCACTTCCTGATTGGGTCACTAGGATACGGTCTTTGGTATTATCTGAAGCATCAGGATAGTCTCCTGATATATTCGGTAATGTCGTACCTTTCGGGATGAAAAAGATTATTGCCCCATACATTCCTGTTCTTAGACTCGCTCTCAGATAGCCATTTTCAAGACTGGAATTAGCATTTTGGACCTCATAATCTGTTGGCGCAGTTACTTGATCCTTAGAAAATGTCAAACTACTACCATTCCCATTCTTCCAAGTACCTTCGAGGCTTTGGAAGTTATTATCCTTGATAGCATTAACATCCATGCCTGTTTGCTCGGTCTTGGTTTCCGTTTTTGATTCTGTTTTGGCCTCTGATGAGCTTGATGATGACTCCGATGTTTGTGAAGAACTTGAAGATTCTGAGCTTTCAGATGTGCTAGCACTAGAGTAATGCTTGAGCAACTCTTGGTAAGCCTCTTGCATATCATCTGGTGCTACCTTATAGGCCTGAACAGCCTTCTTATCGTAATTACCCTTCCAGTAGTTCGTCACATAATAAACGGTACCGTTGGAGCCTAGAACGATTTGGTAAGAATCCTTATCTTGGTCAACCAAATCCTTATAGAGCTTGTTGTAGCCATTATAATTGCCACCAGTTTTATCATCAGCTGAGAAGTCCTTAAAGAGGGCTTTTTGTTCAGCAGCATCGTCTTCATACATAGCATGTTTCTTATCCTTCAAGGTATAAAGACGGAAGGATGATGTTGGGCTATAGTCTGCGGTCTTACCACTATTGTCATTAATCCCTAAAGCAAAGGAATCAACTGTGTTTTTATAGTCCTTGAAATCATAGTTTGAGACTTCCTTGCCATTGATGATACCACTCGGAACACCAGTAATATGTTCATAGCCATCCGCATTGATGAGATTAGCAAGGATGGTAATCGTTTGGCTGCTACCTTTTTTTCCTTAGGTGCCTTAAATGAAAGGAAGGTTGGACTACCATCATTGACCTTGGTGATGCTGTCAAAGCTGCTTTGAACTAAAAACAGCATCCTTGGCATAATCAGACTGATAGAGCCATTTCCCAAAGGCTTCCGTGATAGACTTAATGTCCTCAGTCGAATAGTCTGCAATATAAGTAGTTTCCTTATCACCATTGACATCGGTCTTAGTCTTGATATCTGCATTTGGCTTATTTGGATCGTTAGAAGACGATTCTGAGCTTGCATCGCTACCTGAGGATGAACTACTTGATTCCAAAATATCCTTAATAATGCTTTTAACTTGGCTACTTGAAGAACTAGACGAAGCCTCGCTAGACTCAACGACTTCAGAGCCTCCCTCAACCTGAGTATAGGTGTCTGATTCAGTCATTTCAACCTTCGCATCTCCTCCAGGTACCATACTTGGTGTGATACGGATAGTACCGTCTGAGCTACCGTTAGTTCCAGGCAACTTAAAGCTCAAAGAACGGTCTTCGCCGGATTGGGCATTAGCCTGATAAGTATCCCCGGTCTCCGTATTTTTGACTTCGTATTTGTCTCCCTTGATCTTACGAACTTCAAAACGCACCTTGTTCCCGGTATTCTTATCGACAACGGTTGTGGCATAAACTCTTGAAGACGATGTAAAAGCCGTGCTCTGAGTGTATTTTCCAAGTACCATGAAGACCAAAAAGACAATCAAAGCTAAACCGATAAACTTTTTATGTTTAAACTGTTTCATGAGGTCCTCCTAGATAAATAGATAGCCAACAACATAGCCAAAGAGAGCAATACAAATCAAGAGCAAAATTTCTAAAACTAAAAACCAGCTAAACTTGAGATCACCCCAACCAACCTTAGACAAAACTTGTCTGAATTTAGAATTTTTCTGTCTGCTCAAGCCACTAGAAAGAGCAAAACCAGTCTTAGCAGCTTCTGCGACTTCCTTATCACTTGGCTTGCGACCATGCTGCACTTGGAAGTCAATCAGCCATTCATCATATTGTTGCATTTATTTCTCCTTCTTCTGAAGTGTGACGAAAAAGAGTAGGGCATAAACGAGGCAATGAAGCACCAAGGCCCACCATTGTCCCCAGAATTCGCCTGTAGACCCTTGAAAGGCCTCCAACTGGCTCTTAGGGACTGGGACTCCGTACTTAACCAAGCTCGATGGCAAGTCTGACAAGTCACTAGAAATCCCAAAAAGCTTGTGGCCATAACCAAGATAGATAAATTTTTGTACCCAATCAATGGCTTTGGGCAAAGACAGGATAGTTCCCGACAATGAAAATTGCATGATACCCACAACGACTGCTAGGATAACAGAGGTAATCTCAGATTTGCCAACCAAGGCTGAGATAAAGAGGGCAATAAAATGCGACGCCAAGAAAACCAGGAGCACTGTAATCCCAACTTCCCAACGGTAGGAAGCAAAAATATGACCAGCATCTGGAAATTCCTTGTCAAAGAACTTACTAAAGACAGAGTAAGATAGGATAAAGACAATGGTTTCCAAAACGGCAAAGAAGGCGTGAATCCCCATACTAGCCAAGGCGAAGGCTGAACGACTCAAACCTGAGAAAAAGTCACGGTTGAGGACCGAGCGTTCCTTAGAAATATAAATACTGTTTTGAACCACAATCAAGAGACTGGTTGAGAAAAGCAAGAGAAAGAGGGTCATTCGAGTTGTTTCGAAATCTTTCAAAAATCCCTTGTCTTGGATATAGAGAATTAAGCCTTCGAAAGCGACAATGCCCAGAAGAACCTTCACAAAATCCATGTAGTGGTGTTTAAATTTATACCAACTTAATCGTAATGCTGCGTTCATAAGTCTCCCTAAATCTTGTAAATACGTGTTGAAGCATTGAGCTCTTGATAGACATCTGCGATATTCATATCCATATATTTACGAATCATATACGGATCGCTAGTCTTGTATTCCAAAAGCAACTCTTCATAGGTTCCTGCGAATGTCGGACGTCCCTTAGACAAGAAGATAATCTTGTCAAAAATAGCCAAATTTTCTGTGTTGTGGGTAATAACCACAATAGACTTGTTAGCTGATTTAGCCAAGATTTTCAAGGTACGTAAGAGATTACGATCACTAAGGGCATCCAAACCTGAAGACGGTTCATCAAGAATAAAATAGGGACTAGGGCTAAGAAGCTCGATACCAATAGAGACACGACGTTTTTGCCCACCAGAAAGCTCTGAAATCTTCTTATTGGCAAATTCTGTCAACCCTAAATCGTCCATGATGCCTGCAATGCGATGCTTTTTAGTCAGCTTACCACCCCCTTTCAGATGGTGGCCCGCATAAAAATTAAAGGTCTCAGATACCTTGAGGTACTCACGTAGGAGATTTTGTTGGGGCACATAGGACCAAGAGCGTGAACCAGCAGTCACAGGTTTACCATTTTCTAAAATACGAAATTGTTGGCAGGTCGGTTTAAGCTGGCCTAGGAGAATCTCTGTTAAAGTTGTTTTCCCTGAACCAGAAGCACCCAAGATACCGACAACTTGGCCAGTCTCCATAGTAACATCCAAATCTGTAAAGAGCTGGTTATCATTTCCCTTATATTTGAAACAGATATGTTCAAATGTTAATTGATTGGTTTCCATTAATATCTCCTAAGACATAAGTAACATCAAAGCCACAATTAGAATGGCTCCGATAATAAGAACGATGACATTGATATTGAAGAAGAGAATCAAGCTTAGTAGAACCACAAAGGCGAAGGCTGCAAAGAGGTAATTTTTAAGAGGTGACTCTTTAGTCTGAGTCACCGCAACAGGTTCAAAAGGGATTTCCTTTTTACCTGATACATTGCTAGTATCAGTGGCCGTCCCCTTGTCAACTTCCAAGGCCTTTCTCTGAGCCTGTCTGAGTTTTCGGTCATATTGTAACTTCTCATGGTCTGAGAAAAAGATTGAACGAATCGTGTAGAGCTCACTGCGCAAACGCTCGCCTTCTTTATCCAAGGTACCATTTGTCCAGAGCCCCTCCAACTCCTCACGTAAAAAGGAAAGGGCCACGAAACAATCTTGAGCCGACATCTCTGGAGAGATACGGTTACTGACCTCTCTTAAATAGGGCACTTCCTGTCCTGTCTCTGTATCAATTGCTTTGTAGTAGTCTATCATGAGATGAATTTAGCAAAAATAGCTTGAAGTTCTGACAAATCTTCCTTAACCACTTCTTGGGTTTGGTTGACTTGTGCATTGACTGAAAAGCGTGCCACAACAGTATTACTTCGAGGATCCGATACTGTCACGGTAACAATTTGTTCTGAGTCAAAGGCATAGGTGACTTGTGCCAAGAGCTCGCCTTTCTGACGAGGTTGTGGCACTTGCCCTTCCACTTGTCCCAAAATCTTCACAGCAAATGGATTCTCGTAATTTCCTTCTGTGATACGAAGCTTGAACTTGCTCTGTCCATCCACGACCGCAAAGAGATCCTTAGTAACAGCCAAAGGCAAGACCGAGTTACGTGGAACCACGACACTATTATAGTAGTCACCCACAAAGCTGTAGTTCTTATTTGGATTTTTCTTGAAGAGCAGACCGATTCCCTGAGAGGTCACATCCTTAACAACTACTCTATCTGTCTCAGTTGTCTTACCATCCTGATGTTCAGAGAAGCTAACCTCATTATTGACGATAAGGTCAGCCAAAATAGAAGCTCCCTGTGCCACGATAGTGTCTGGATTAAGGTCAAACTTAGGTTCCAAACCACTCATCAAGCGAATCATTTGACGAATCATTGGCATACGTGTTGACCCACCCACAAGGAGAATATGATCAATCTCTTCCCATTTTAAGCCAGATGCTTGAAGAGTAGACTGCACCTTGATTTCAGTATCTTTGAGGAGGTCCAAGGTAATTTCATTGAAAATCGCTTGAGTAATCAAGACACCGTAACCTTGACCATTGACATAGTGCTCATAGAGAGCTTGGTCATTCACAGACAGACTAGTCTTAATCTGCTCAGCCTTATATTGAAGTTGAATTTTTTCCTTCTCGGAAAGGTTAGTCATATTGACCCCTTGTTTTTCCAACTCCTGCATGATGTAGCCCACAAGACGCTTATCAAAGTCAATCCCACCAAGACGTGAATTCCCATCAGTTGCCAAAATATCATAGGCATGATCAGCCACGCGCATGATGGTAACGTCAAAAGTTCCTCCACCTAGGTCGAAGACCAAGACATTTCCTTGAGCATTTTTAGTGTGGGCATAGGCAATAGCCGCAGCTGTAGGCTCATTGATAATACGCAAGACATTAAATCCTGCGATACGACCAGCATTCTTAGTTGCTGCACGTTGATCTGACGTAAAGTAGGCAGGCACTGTGATAACAGCATCCTTGATACCATCTGCTTGCCCCATCTCCTGACCAACTACATAAGCGCGTTTACGAAATTCGTTCAAAACCAAGGCAGAAAGAATAATAGAATTGACACGTGTGTGGTCTGGTGTATCACTGGCAATTGGACGCCCAATATCACGTTTAAAGTCAAATTTAAAATTTTCTGTACTTCCGATTTCTGTCCCACGCTCAATGGCTTCCTTACCAAAAGACACATGGTTTTGTCCACCAATATTTGAGAAATAAACCGCTGAACGTAAGACCTGATCGTCATTCGTCCCCATCGGAATAATCTCTGGCATATCTTCACGAACAACAGCCATAACGGAATTCGTTGTTCCTAAATCAATACCAATCACTTTTTTTCTCATAACAATTTCCCTTCTAGCCTCATTTTGAGTTTACTTGACTATCGCTCCAAGCAGGCATCTGCTTAGATTGTCTCCATTCATCGCTGTCACATAAAACTCCAAAAGAGTAAAGTTATTCCAGTCTAGTTTTTTCACTATACTATAGTATCACAAATAAAGAGACTATAAAACAGGAAAAAAGGGGGTAGGACCGAACAACTTTTTACAAATTGTTCCTTGTCCCACTCCCTTGAGTGTCAATCAATCTGATAGATTGGATGAACTTATAAATACAGAGGATATGATCTTCCTCATTGTCATGTTTAGAGCAACTTCTCTCCTAACTTAATCAATCGAACTCTCACCAACATAAATGATTTCTAAATTCCCCAAGGAAACATCCCCTTTGATGTAGAAGTCCTTGCTAGTCAAGTTGCTAGGATTTTCCTCATGCTGTACAGCTGAGAGAGAATTATCCACATTCACATGTACTCGCCAATCACTAGGCACATAGAGACTAAGACTTCCAAGAGAAACGTCCACATCAAACTGGGCAGATGGCCCCTCAATACGGCAATTATCAAAATAGACGGAAGCCTGTCCTAAACTAACATCTGCACTCCCATGCGTAAATTGCTGGTCATTAAGATACTTGGTCACTGATGAAAAAGTGACATCAATATCATTTCCTCCATTATTAGCGTCTGAACCAGTTACACCCAATCCAAAACGATTCTTTGTTTTACCAGAAGAATTGAAGAGAATGTTCAAGCCAATAACTGCAAGAACAGAAGAAAAAATAACGACCGAATTAGATACTGGAAGAAAATGGAACTGTCCATTGAGTGAAAAAAGAGCCACAATACCATAGGCGAAACCAAGACCAAAATGTCGCTTCAAAAGACTAGAAAGAGATAAAATAGCTAATAAGACCACCCAGGCCAACATCCAAATACTAATTTCCCATTTTATAAAGTAGTCTTGTACAATTACCAAAGCTGCCAAAAGGATCAAGAGGATCCCAATTAATTTCTTTCTCATTATCTTACCTCATTTCGTTTAGTCGTTCTTTTAAAACTTGATAGTAGCGTCTTGATACATGGACCTGCTTGTGGGTCTGATAGAAATTCACCGTGCTGGTCCCTGAAAAAGACTTCTCCAAAGAATAAATCTGCTTAGCATTAACAATCGTCGATTTGGAAATCCGACAAAAGGCAATCGGAAGCAACTCTTCCAATTCGTAGAGTTTTTGCTTCACCTCATAAGCCTCATCCTTAGTATGACCATAAATTTTCTCCCCGTCTGTTTCAAAAAAGAGAATATCTGCCAAATCTATAAAATATTCACTGCGATCCTTGTAAAAGGCTAAGGGAACTAACTTTTGCTTTAGAATAGACTCTTGGAGCTGGGCTAATTCCTGTGTTAACCGAGGAGCTCGAATCAAGATTTCAGGCTCATCCATGGATGGGTCTAATTCGATTCTAACTTTCATAAGACTCCTTTCCTGTCCTTTTGATGGTTCCATTATAACAACTGATTTACACAAAACAAGGTCTTTTAGGTAAGTGGCACGGTTTAGCCCCTAAGAGGTAAAAACAGACAAACAAAAGAACCTGGCAATTACCAGGCTCTCATTTTTAGTGTGGAGGTCTAGCCTCCTATTTGTAATCTGTTCAATGCTAACTAACTGAGAAAGTAACTGTTATTTCACAGTATCTTCACGACTCACTTTTTGTGATTCACCAGCCTTACCATTGATACGGTAGTCGCTGTAGTTAGAACCACTACTGCTAGAGTCACTATCGTCACCAACATATTCCACATTACATGACCAAGAGATTTTATCCTTGATATCTCCTGATGACTTGAATTTCGAATCATAACCATAATAGAAATCATAAACTGCTGTGAAGGTCACCTTGAAGGTCTTCTCACCAGTCTGAACGACTTCTGTGACGTCAACGTCTGAGAAAGAAATACTATCAGCAGCACGGTTTTTAGCACCCGTAGTGTTTCTATCAATATCAGCCGTTACATCCTTGTACATGGTATCATCAGTACCATTAAGAAAAATGTCGGATACACCATCTGGTGTCGTGTTGTGATTAGAAGCGTAGCTGCCAAATTTACCGTAGGCAGCAGTCAAGAGACGATCTGCCGTATCACGATCAAGAACACCATCAGCATCTAGAGTAACCGTTTGACCTTCAGAGATTTTCTTAATAGACAATGTCTCTGTCTTGATAGAGCTACCATCTTCGAAATTCTTCTTGACATAAACGGCTGATGATCCAGCTACTGCTACCTTGTTAACATCTAGTTTCCCTGAGTTGAGGGTTCCAACCTTGGTACCACCAACGTAGAGGTCTCCATCCTTAAGATTAGACTTAACAGTAAAGCTGAGATACTCTACAGAAAGATTGACTTCTGTTTTAGAGGTCACATTTTCCTCAGATGAGACAGTGATATCTTGATCATTGACCTTACCAGAAGCCACAAAATTGTAGGTCCCTGGATAGAGATGATTCAATTTAGCCGTGTAGTTATTACCATCTGTAGTAGCGTAAGAAACCCCGTTAATAGTCACATTCAAATCAGCTGTATTAACGGTCAAATCAACCGTTCCAGGATCTACCACGACTCTCCACTTAGGAAAAATAAGGAACTGACGTCCAACCTTTTGCATACGTTCGCCAGACATGAGTTGGCTCTTGCTATAGGCTTGTGTACTTTTAGTGTCTGTGTACTTGACTTCGGATGTTTTAATTTCCTTTTTAGTATCAGACCATACTTGGTATTCCAAGCTATCTTTAAAGCTCTTCTTAGCTGCTGCTTCATAACGCTCTGCTACTTGGCCACGTGAGTAGTAGTAAGAACCAAAGCCGTAACCAGCAAGTGCCAAGACTGCTGCAACAACACCAGCAATAATCAGGATTTTCTTCCCTTTAGCCATAGCTGGCTTGGCTGGTTTCGCAGCCTTACCATCTGAGATAAACTGATGGATAGTTGATACATCATAACCTGAAGACTTACCAAGTAGGAATTCCTCAGGAAGAGGCTGACGTCCAACATAGGTTTTAAAAGCCTTCATCCAGATAGCTTGTGCTTCTTTAGAAGCAGCCTCTGAATTTTCTTCAGCTTGACCTTGATTAGCTTGAGATACTGGTGCAAGCTCCTCAGTTTCTAAAGGAGTCGTTTCCTCTTCGTCACTCAGCGGTACATCTTCAAACACTTCCTCGGCAACGTCATACTCATCAACTTCTTCTGTTGATTCAGAAGGAGTGGCTTCTTTGTCCAAGCCCATTGCCGCAATGCCTTTAATAGCCTTTAAGTCAAAGTCTGCTTTCTGGCCTTCTTCAATCTCCAAAGCATGGGGCGGACGACCAACTGCCTTTTCAAATAAATCAATCCACTTTTCTTTTGTTGCCATAAAGACTCCTATAAACTTACTTTTTCAAAAAATGCTAGAGGTTTACTTAGATTAGAATAGAAGACCTACTGTAAATGACGACATGATAGCAAATACGATTGCAAACAAGATTGACAAAATCACACCATTCAAAAGTGCTGCCAAAATCATTTGATAGAATTTATCAGCCTTCCACGCTGTTGTTACAGGAACAATTGTAAAGAGATTAGCAATTGCAAATAAGAAGTAAACAACATAGAACAAGAATCCTGGGAAGGCAACAAGTCCAATAGCTCCCAACAAGATTGTTACAAGCAAGATTGGCAAGGCCAATGATGTCAAGCGACCAAAACGGTCAAAGCTATTCAAGAAAGTAGTCTCAGGATCACGGAAGATGGCCTTACGTGTTACAAATCCTGCCAAGATAAAGGCAAAGATAAAGAGGAAGGCAGCTAGGATACTTGCAAAGAAAGCTCCAAAACCAATGCTAGATGTATGACTTGAAAATGAAGATGAGTAACTATCTGTTCCGTAAGAACCAAACATACTAGACAATGCGTTTGTTGTTGATACAACTGGGCTAACAAATTTACGTGCCACAGCGCTCAAGATTGCAAAGAAGGCAAGTCCAGTGAAGAGTGACAAGAAGATATAGTTAAGCCAACCATTGTGTTTCCCATAATCTGTCATGTCAGCTGGACGACGCCATGCATTAAGCAACCATGTCCAGTAGTTTTTGAAAGTTGTCGCAAATGCTGATGGTTGTGCTGGAACAACTACGGCTTGGCCATTGATAAATTGAACGTTTTGACCTGGTTGAAGAGGTTGAGCGTTAGCAAAAGCTGCTTGTTGACCAGCTTGAGCATTGGCAAAACCAGCTTGTGGTTGCGCCGCTTGATTTGGTACTCCTTGTACTGGAGCAGTTTGAGCGCCCGCAAAGGTTGATTGAGGTTGTGCTGCCTGAGCATTTGCAAAAGGAGCTTGCGATTGCGCGTCTTGTGCACTCGCAAAAGTCGGCTGTGGTTGCGCTTCTTGGGCACCAGCGAAAGTTGGCTGTGGTTGCGCTTCTTGGGCACTCGCGAAAGTCGGTTGTGGTTGCGCTTCTTGGGCACTCGCGAAAGTCGGTTGTGGTTGCGCTGGTGCTTCTTGTGTTGGAGCAGTTTCTACTGCTGGTGCATCATCTTGGAACTCACCAGCTGCAAGTGCTGCTGCAATTTCTTCTTCAGTCGCTGAACGACCATTGATGGCTTCAAAAAAATCTAACCAATCTGCTTTAGTCATAACAATCTCCTTAAAAATACATAGAATGACTTCATTTTATCACAAATAAAGCCATTAATAAATGTCATTTTTATTAGAAAAAGGTTCGGAGCAAGCTGTCCAAACCTTTATATCTTCTTATCTGTTTCTTTGTAGAGATTTTTGAATCTGACGATCCAGCTCTCGTTTAATGTGTGGTTCTGGTGCAAATCGCTCTTCCCAGTCACTTGGTTTAAGAATTTTGTGGGTCACGGGATCAAAGTGAGCTTTGCCATCTGGGGAAAATTTTCCCCATATTAGCCTCATGAACCGTATCAAAGAAAGGTTTAGGATCCACCCCCATAAGAACAAATGAACCATAGGTCAAGTAAAGCAAGTCAGTCAAAGCATCCACCTGACCAACCATCGTTGACTCTGAGTGCTCTTTAGAACTAACTTTGAGGGCCGCCTTATCAAGAGCAGCATGCAAATCCAGAACAGCCTGACCAAAGACACGCTTGTCCCCACCTGATGAAGCATAAAGAAATTCGACGATTTCTTCCAACTTGAAGTCCGCACGGTGACCAGCTTCCTCAATACCGTAAACACGAGGCATGTCGTTAGTTGAGCCATCCATCAAATGGTGGAAATCCTTAACCTTGTTGAAGTTGTCATCATCACTGGTAAATGAATTTTCTGTCTCAAAATGAATCAAACCGTAGTGTGACAAGGCTTTGGCAATCCCATTCTGGTTATTAGTATCAGTGACATGGGTAGCCTGGTCTTTCAGTTCGTCTTCACCATTACCCATGGCAACACCAATGCCGACACCAGACAGCATTTCTAGGTCATTTTCCGAATCTCCGAAGGCCATAACCTCACTGAGTTCGAAACCAAAAACCTCACCTAGATGAGCGATACCTTTCAACTTAGATTGGTCCGCTGAAATAATATCGGCTGAATAAGGGCTTGAACGGGTAATCTTCACATGAGGAAACTTTTCTTCAATATCTTCTGTTTCCCCCACCGTCGCTACCATAACCACCTGATAAATAGGCTCACGCATGATAGTCTTAAGAGTCTCAATACTTTGTGGCTTGAAACGACGAATCAAAGACTTGAAACTACGTTCCACCAGCTTAGCCCAGGACTTAGGGACAATACGGCTGACGATTTGTCCAAACTTACTCGTTCCCATACTAATAATATTGGAACCAACAAGACCTGTGCTAGTCCCTAGAGAAATCTCTCTACGGTGCTTGGTGGCATAGCGAATCAAGTTGTAGACTGTTGATTTAGGGAGCTGATTTTGATACAGGACCTTGTCATGAGTCAAAATATATTGACCATTATAAGTGACTGCAAAATCCAGACCCAGATTGTCCATGAAAGGCTGAACAAATCCTGGACCACGACCTGTTGCCAAACCAACCAAGATACCATCTTCCTTCATTTGACTGATAGCTTTGGGTTGAACTTGACACACGTTTTCGGTCATTTAGAAAAGTCCCATCAATATCAAAAAAGACTGCTTTAATGGCCACAGAACTCCCCTCCTTCTAACATATTATGCTAAAATAAATTATAACATATAATATAATGGTGAGTAATATAAATGAAAAAAAAAATCCTAGTCCTTCACACTGGAGGAACAATTTCCATGTCAGCGGATAATGATGGCAAGGTCAGTCAAAACGCTGATAATCCCATGAACCATGTGGGGCTTGATTTAGACAATTTAGAACTAACCGTTCTCGATTTTCTTAATATCCCTAGCCCCCATATCACACCCTACCACATGCTGGATATTTACAAAAAAATCAAGGAAACAGCTGGGCAATATGATGGTGTGGTCATCACCCACGGAACAGATACTCTGGAAGAGACAGCCTACTTCCTAGACACCATGGCCGTCCCTGAGATTCCAATCGTCCTAACCGGTGCCATGCGTTCGTCAAACGAACTAGGAAGCGACGGAGTCTATAACTATCTCTCAGCCCTACGTGTTGCTAGCGACGACAAGGCCGCTGACAAAGGAATCCTGGTCGTGATGAATGATGAAATCCATGCAGCCAAGTATGTGACTAAGACCCATACCACAAACGTGGCAACCTTCCACACACCAACTCATGGTCCACTAGGAATCATCATGAAGCATGACATCCTCTGGTTCAAAACTGCTGAGCCTCGGGTTCGCTTTAATTTGGAACAAATCACAGGAACAGTCCCAATCATCAAGGCCTATGCTGGGATGGGTATCGGAGATGGAATCATCAGTCTCCTAGACCCTGAGAAGATTGACGGTGTAGTTATCGAGGCACTAGGTGCTGGAAACCTCCCACCATTAGCCGCAAGAGAAATCACAAAACTGATGGAAAAAGGTGTTCCTGTTGTGCTCGTTTCCCGCTGCTTCAACGGTATCGCCGAACCTGTCTACGCCTATGAAGGAGGCGGGGTCAAACTCCAAGAAGCTGGCGTTATGTTTGTTAAAGAACTCAACGCACCAAAGGCTCGCCTCAAACTCCTCATCGCACTTAGTGCAGGACTCAAAGGCCAAGAATTGAAAAACTATATCGAGGGATAAGACATGAAACTTAGTATTGAAGCAACCGATAAATTGAAAAATAAAGATTTCCACTATGAGCTGACAGTCTCAAAAACATATATCGCCATAGTCTGTGGTACCGTGCTAGCCAGTGTAGCCCTGGTCGCATGGTTGAAGAAAAAATAAAAAAGCTTGAAGCATGGTCACTAGAGAAGTGACTGAACTGCTTCAGGCTTTTTAGTTTTCTTCGTCAGGTCTATATTCAAGAATATCTCCTGGTTGGCAATCTAACTCCTTACAAATAGCATCCAGAGTTGTAAAACGGATTGCCTTGGCCTTGCCTGTCTTAAGAACCGAGAGATTGGCTGGGGTAATACCAATACGTTCTGCCAGCTCACCCGAGCGCATCTTCTTCTTGGCAAGTTCAACGTCCAAATTGACAATAATCATAAGCCCCTCCTAAATCGTGTACTCATTTTCCTCAGCAATGGCATTAGCCTTAGTCAAAATCATAGCAACAGCATAGAGAACAAAGCTAACTAGCAAATAACTGATATTAAAGAAACTATAACTATGGTTGCCTGTCCCAAATGTAAAGATACCATTATGGATAAAGGCCCCAAGAACTAGCAAATGTGCTGACCAACGAACCAACTTAGCATTTTTAGCGATAAAAATATCAGAACGATAAAGATTAATCAGAAAGGCACGTAGACACAACAAGAAGCCTATGTTGACTGACATACGAAGGAAATCAATGGTTGCTGTAAAAAGCGTCAGACTAGTGCTAGTACTTTTCACGGTAACTCCCGAACCAAGAAGCATACGCAAACCTTGGTGTAAGAGTCCTTCATGACCAGTCAGGATAAAGGCATCATTAAGAATGGTAATAACAAGACTTAAAAAGCCCGCAAAAAGGAGGACATTAACGAACAGGAGAATACTACGTAGACGTTTCTGTTCTTGCGTTTCCTGACGATTTTTAGCACTTTTGGCCGATCTCCAACCATAATAACTAGAGCCAGCCAAGGCTAGGATGATTAAAAAATAAAATAAGATAGTTGTCATGTGTTACCTCGATTGTAAATTCATTTGATTTCTTTGAGCATAGACTAGAAAAAGCCAAGGTGCCTCTAGGAGCCCTTGACCTCATACTAAATCATTAGCTAACTATTAACAGTATCAATTATATCGAATATCAATATAAAATACTAGTTTATAGGTAAGATTTTACTACTTTTCAAATAAGATTCTTTCACTTATTTAACAGCCGTTTGTCCCTTACGAAGACGGACAGCATCACAAGCTAGAGAGACCAAGAGGAGCCAGACTGATGTGCTGAAGTCCACTACAAGGTGATTAGTCGTTCCCAACTGTAAGAAGATATTCAAGACTGATGGCACAAAGGTTAAGAGAGCAGCCTTTTTCAAGAAGAGAGAGAAATCTTCTGTCCAAAATGCCTTCCAAGTAAAGTCTTTAAGCTCTTTACGAAGGAGCCAAATCAAGGCAAGATAGAAGGCAAAGTGTAACTCTGAGACTAGCCAGTAACCCCATCCAGAAAGGTAATGAACCTCAGCACCTGGAAAAAGATTAGTCACATCCACAAAAGGAAGGATAAGTAAAGCAAACATTGCAAGACCGTAGATTGCCATAAGAAGAATAAGAACTGCGTTGATGATTGATTTAAGTGTTTTCATGATAAGTATTTCCTTTATAAAATAGTTTTTGGTATATAATTTCTCTTTTTCGCGAATAAGATTATCTTTATCGAAAACTTATTATCGTTTATCGATGAATATATATTACACTCTTTATTTCTCCTTGTCAACACATTTTTATCGTTTTTCGATATTTTTTTATCTAAATTTAAAAACCAGTCAAGAAAATCTCAACTGGTTAGCTTACTTATGTTAATCGCCTAGACTGGTCATGCTTCCGTCTAGACTTTTTATGAGTTTAAGAAGAGGGATTCTACGTTATGAAAAAAGGAAAAAGGGATTTTGGAAAATGAGGGATGAAAGTTGTAGAATATGGGTAAATTTAGCCTCTTCCTAGCATCAATACTAGTTTTGATAAACCTTAAAGTCTTGAGGATGCTTCTGGAAATTTCGGTTGTAGGTTACTTTGATTTACTGTCATTGTTTTGTCCTCCTTTTTAGGAATGGTTTGGCTTAGCCAAAACGTTTTATTATCAAAACCTATCTCGTTTTGATGGTTTTATTATAGGTTACCTAACTTAAAGAAAGCTTGTAATAAGCTTGAAGGAAACTTAAAACTCTCAGTGAGTTTACTGAGAGTTTTTCTGTCTAAAGCATGGATAAAATAATTCCCAGGACTAGAGCCACCCAAACAGCATAGCGAATTGTCGCATGATAGCGGTAACTTTCAATAACCTTGGGTAGCTTTGTAAAGAGATAGGCAATGTAAGCAACTATGGAAAGAAAATACCCTTTAAAATTCCAGGACGAGCCTAAGATACTAAAATCTTCGAATAGGGGCACAAGCATCAGTACAGCCGTAAGCATACACCAGACCGGCAAAAGCGTCCTTTCCTTTTGATGCTGTATATGGATAATCAGCTGAGCTATAAAACCCGCGACGTACATAATCAGTAATACCGAACAAACTAGAGAGATAAGAAGTGAATAAAGATATAGGGTATGAAAGTCCGTCTTTCCTTCTATCAACTTTGCCAATTCGGTAATAAACCAAATCAAGATGAAGGCGAAAAAATAAAACAGGAGACCTAACATCATAAGAAATAAAGGATGCAAGATAGCAAAAAAATCGATTTTTAACCGTTTCTTTTTCATGGGTTTCCTCCTCAATCAAACTCGCCTTGGCTTCTCAAATGAGCTCCAAGCACCTGCCAATCAGCATTCTCACGCCAGTTAGGGTCAGATACAATTTGGCTGGCCACGCGCCTTGCTTCCTCTAAGATATTATAGTCTTCCACAATATCAGCCACTTGAAATTCAGGAATTCCTGACTGACGTGTTCCAAAGATCTCTCCTGAACCACGCATTTTAAGGTCCTCTTCTGCTAGAACAAAACCATCCGTAGTCTCACACATGGCCTGCATGCGTTTTTCCCGGTATCATTTTTAGGATTAGCCACCAAAACACAGTAGGACTGCTTATGGCCACGACCTACACGTCCTCGAAGTTGGTGAAGCTGGCTAAGTCCAAAGCGGTCGGCATCCATAATGACCATAACCGTAGCATTTGGCACGTTAACCCCCACTTCGATAACTGTAGTTGATACTAAAATCTGAGATTTTTTATCCTTGAAGTCCTGCATAATTTGGTCTTTTTCATCATTTTTCATGCGACCGTGCATCAGGGCCACTCTAGCTGAATCCCCAAAGAAATCTGTGAGTTCCTGATGAAGGGCCACCGCATTTTTCAAATCGAGAGCCTCAGACTCTTCAATCAAAGGTGAAATAAAATAGACCTGAGCATCTTTTTCCAACTCGCCCTTGATCCAAGTCAGTACGGTATCTAGTTGCTCATGTTTAACCCAACGGGTAATAATGGGCTTACGCCCAGCTGGCATCTGGTCAATGATTGACACATCCATCTCTCCAAAGGCAGTGATCGCCAAGGTCCTAGGGATAGGTGTCGCTGTCATCATGAGGACATCAGGATTGTCACCTTTCTCACGGAAAATACGACGTTGATTAACCCCAAAACGGTGCTGCTCATCAGTAATTACTAGCCCAAGCCTGTGATAAGTCACAGCATCCTGAATCAGTGAGTGAGTCCCCACAATCATCTGAGCCTCCCCAGATTCGATTTTGGAAAGAGCTACTTTTTTGTCCGCCGCCTTCATCCCAGAAGTTAGGAGCACTACCTCTAGCTCAGGAAAAAGCCCCTGCAAACTCTGATAGTGTTGCTCTGCTAAGATTTCCGTCGGTACCATAAGGGCAGACTGCAATCCTGCAGTATAGGCCCCATACATAGCCAGGCTAGCGATAACTGTTTTCCCTGAACCCACATCTCCTTGCAAAAGACGGTTCATATGAGCCCCAGATTTCATATCGGCTAGGATTTCCGATAAACTGCGCTGTTGAGCCTCTGTCAAGGGGAATGGTAATTCTGCAATTTTGGCTTTGATTTTGGCCTCATCGTAAGCAATTGCTAGACCATTGGTTTCGGACTTATTCTCAGCCTTCAGTACCTGTAAGTTCATCTGGAAATAAAAGAGCTCTTCAAACTTGGTCCTACGCAGAGCCTGCTTATATTCAGCCAAATCTCTCGGAGAATGCATGGCACGCACAGCCTCTTGACGTCCCATGAGACGATACTTGTCCATAAGCACCTGTGGGAGACTCTCCTCCAACAAATTCAAGGCCCCACTATCAAAAGCTGCCCTTATAGCCTTTATCAGCTGGGCCTGACTAACGCCCTGGGCCACATGATAGACTGGCTGCATATCGTCCTCAACTTGAGCCAACACTTTCATACCAGTCACTGCAGACTTCTTCTGGTCCCATTTGCCAAATAGCCACTTCTGCCCCCATCTCAATCTTGTCCACAAGATAAGGCTGGTTGAAGAAACTAATGGCAATCACTGCCTCTCCTTGCTTGATTTTAAAACTCAGACGATTACGTTTAAAGCCATAATACTGTACATTGGCAGGGGTCACCACCGTTCCCGTAATAACAGCCTTTTCGCCATCCATCAGTTCAAAGATAGACTTACTCTTAAAATCTTCATATCGGAAAGGAAAATAAAGCAAGAGGTCCCCAACCGTGTGTAAATCTAATTTGGTAAATTTTTCAGCGGACTTAGGACCAAAGCCTTTCAAATCCGCAATTGGTGAATCTAGTCGAATCATATCCTCTATCATTTCTATCGTGTTCTTCTCCTCGTGAAAGAGGAAGCCTTATCAGCTATTATAACACATGAAAATGCTCTTCACTAAAATCAAAAAATCCAGTATCAAACTGGATTTCTATTTATTTATATTAATCATAGCTACGAGGTACACGATCACTAAGCAAACAAAGGACCTCGTAGTTGATAGTGCCACGTTTTTCAGCCACCTCTGTCGCAGTGATGCTTGCTCCCCCATTTTCCCCCATAAGCGTAACTGGAGTTCCTAGGGGATAAACCTTAGGAAGGCGAACAGTGATCTGGTCCATAGACACACGCCCAACAATTGGGCAAAGCTGTCCATCAACAATAACGTGGAAACCTTGTAAATCTCTGGTCCAACCATCCGCATAGCCAAGCGGAATGGTTCCAATAACCTCATCAGCTGTCGTCGTATACGTTGCACCATAACCCACATCTTGACCTGCTGGCAGGATCTTAACATGAACAAGCGCTGTCTCCAAGCTTAAAGCAGGACGAATGTTATAGGGAAGTTCTAAAACACTGCCACTAGGATTGAGACCATAGATCACGACACCTAGACGTACAGCATTAAAGACTGTTTCTGCATGCCAGATACTCGTCGCAGAGTTGCTAGCATGTACCAAGCGAGGGCGGTCCACCAAGTTATTAACCAAATCCGTAAAGAAGGTCAATTGACGATTGAATTTACTATCATCTGCCTCATCAGCTGTTGCAAAATGGGTAAAAATACCTTCGACATCCGCACCAAGTGCCTTCAGACCAGCAATCAAACTATCTGCATCCCCTTGGCTACGCACCCCAATGCGTCCCATGCCTGAATCAATCTTAATATGACAGGTCAAACCAGTCAAATCAAGCCCTTGATCCTTAGCCATTTCCAACCACTCTAGCGAAGCTACCGTCAGAGTGATGTTTTCTTGAATAGCCAAAGGAACCTCGTCTGGCAAGACGACTCCTAAAATAAGTATCGGTTGCTCTAAACCAGCCTGACGGAGTTCAAGTGCCTCGTCTAGGTTGGAAACACAAAAACCATCTACCTGTTTAGACAAATGCTTGGCCACCGCAACAGCACCATGACCATAGGCGTTGGCCTTAACAACTGCAAAAGTCTGCACCTGTTTAGGGATGTGACTAACCACTTGTTCAATATTTTCTGAAATTGCTGATAGATCAACCTTTGCCAAGGTTGGTCGATGTAAACTTGAGATCATAAGCTATCCTCTTCCAACATCTATCTCTTAGTTTTTCTAAAATGACACTTGCCTGAACAAAATCACCGCTATGGGAAATCGAGATGAAGACATTGCCTTCAAAAGGCGACTGGGTCACCACTGGAGCTCCCTTGTCATTGGTCAAAATTTCAATATCCTTAAAGCCGACTGCTCCAATACCTGTACCCCAGGCCTTTGAGAATGCTTCCTTACCAGCCCAGCGACCTGCTAAATAGGACATCTGACGATTGCCAGAAAGGGATTCAAAACGCTCCCACTCTTTTGGTGTCAATACCTTTTTTGCAAAACGTGGATTGCGGTCATAAGCCTTTTTAACAGCTGAAATTTCCTGCAAGTCTATACCATGTCCAAAAATCATAATTTTTATGAAAGTCGATTGTGGATTTCACGAATAAGGCTATCTGTCTTATCCCAACCAAGACATGGATCTGTGATTGATTTACCATAAACTTCAGGTGTGTCTTGACGACCATCCTCAAGGTAAGACTCAATCATAAAGCCACGCACGGTATCCGCGATACGCTCATCCCACTCACGGTTAAGAAGGACTTCACGTACAATGCGAACTTGTTCCATGAAGTTTTTACCTGAGTTATCATGGTTTGTATCAACAAGAATAAATGGATTTTCCAAATTAAATGCACTATACTTGTCCAAAGCCTTAACCAAGTCCTCGTAATGGTAGTTGACAATGTTCTGACCATTTTCATTGTTGGCACCACGCAAAATAGCGTGAGCGAGTGGGTTACCATCTGTTTTAACTTCAGCACCATTGTAAAGGAAATGCTGTTGGTTCTGCGCAGCATAGATACCATTAAACATGACATTCAAATTTCCTGACGTTGGGTTCTTCAAGCCAATTGGCACATCAATACCTGAAGCTACAAAGCGGTGTTCTTGGTCCTCAACCGAACGTGCTCCAACAGCGTGGTAGCTAAGTAGGTCATCAAAGAAGGAAAGATTTGACGGATAAAGCATCTCGTCAGCGATTGGAAGGCCTGTTTCAGTAATAATACGTGACTGAAGGTGGCGAACCGCCTTAACTCCAGCAAGAAGGTCTACATCACCCTCTGCATCTGGTTGGTGGATAAGCCCCTTATAACCATCTCCATTAGTACGTGGTTTAGCTGTATAAACACGCATAACAATAAAGATTTTATCTTTCACATCTTCCTGAAGTTTGGCCAAACGGTGAGCATAGTCAAGAACGGCTTCTTCATTATCAGATGAACATGGACCAATAACCAAGAGAATACGTTTGTCCTCACCCTTGATAATTTTTGCCAAAGCCTCATCATTAGCCTGTTTAGTTACTAGTGCATCTCCCGTAAGAGCATGTAATTTCCTTACTTCCGCTACATCAATCAGCGGACTATTTTGATGAATTCCCATTTATTTCCCTCTCTTTGTGAAAAGAGAGCGAACCGCTTGGTCATCCAAACGGTTCACTCCCCATACATGGTTTCTGTTACCTTATTATTTTGACAAAGTATCGTGGATTTCACGAATCAATTCTTCTGTCTTATCCCAACCAAGACATGGGTCAGTGATTGATTTACCATAGACATCTGGCGCATCTTGACGGCCATCTTCAAGGTAAGATTCAATCATGAAACCACGTGCAACTTTGTTGATTTTCTCATTCCAGTCACGGTTAATCAAGGTTTGACGAACGATACGGATTTGTTCCAAGTAACGTTTACCTGAGTTATCATGGTTTGTATCAATAACGATGAATGGATTTTCAAGACCCATTTTTTCATAGTGTTCGATGGTTTCAAGAACATCATCATAGTAGAAGTTAGGCACGTTTTTACCATATTCATTCGTTGAACCACGAAGAATAACGTGTGCCAATGGGTTACCTGATGTTTCAACTTCTTCACCGTTAAAGAGGAAGTTTTGTTTGTTTTGTGCAGCGTAGATACCATTAAACATAACGTTAAGGTTCCCTGATGTTGGGTTCTTCATACCAGTTGGAACATCAATACCTGATGCAACAAAACGGTGTTGTTGGTCTTCTACAGAACGTGCACCGATGGCAATATATGACACAAGGTCATCTACCAAAGGAAGGTTTTCTGGGTAAAGCATTTCATCAGCAGTTGTGATACCAGTTTCAGTGATAACACGGTAGTGAAGATTACGCACAGCCTTGATACCATTGATTAGGTTTGGTTTACCTTCAGCATCAGGTTGGTGGACAAGTCCTTTATAACCATCACCATTTGTACGAGGTTTAGCTGTATAAACACGCATAACCATAAAGACTTTATCTTTCACTTCTTCTTGAAGTTTAGCCAAACGGTGAGCATAATCAAGAACTGCATCCTCATTATCAGATGAACATGGACCAATAACCAAAGTGTACGGTCATCTTCACCCTTGATGATTGCTTCAAGCTCTTTATCACGAGCTTGTTTCTTGGCAAGGGCTTCACCTGTCAATGTAGTTGATTCTTTAACTGCATCAAAATCAATTTTTTCACTTACTGCTTTAAAAACCATAATAATTACCTATTTCTTTTTTCCTAAAATTGTTTACGACCGTGACAATTTTTAAATTTCTTACCAGAGCCACATGGACAGAAGTCATTACGACCAACCTTACTAAAGTCAATTTCTTGACCATTAGCATCTGCTTGGTGAGCCTGGATATTGCCTGTTGCTGTTGTTGAAACACGTTCATTCACATTTTCACGAGATTGTTCATGAATTTGTGCTTTCATCATTGTACGTGTCACATCATATTCAATTGCCCCAATCATATCTTGGAACATCTTGAACCCTTCAGATTGATACTCAACGATTGGGTTGTTTTGGGCATAACCACGCAAACCAACGGCATTACGTAATTGATCAAGGGCATCGATGTGATCCGTCCACTTGTTGTCAACAACCATCAAAATCAAGACTTTTTGGAATTCACGGATAGCTTCCTCTGAACGCAATTTCTTGATTTGACGATCATAAACATCAGCTGCTAACTCATTCAAGTAAACTTTAATAGCGTCATAATTAACACTACGTTTCGTTACCTCTCCCACTTCTCGTAAATCTTCAAGTGAGATGGCATTCTCAGGAACCAAGGCCTGACGAGCAAAGTTCAAATACCTTTAAGAGCTTCCTCTTGATCATTGCGGCTGTGACCATCTACTGTACGGTTAATCGTACGCTTAATCATAGCCTTAATCTCAGGTTCAAGGTCACGTTCCGCTGTGATAACATCATAACGCTCAGCGTAGATGATTTCACGTTGTTCACGCATAACATCATCGTACTGAAGGACTTGTTTACGAGTATCGTAGTTATTTCCTTCGACACGTTTTTGAGCCGCTTCCACTTGACGAGTCAACATGCGTGATTTGATAACGATATCTTCATCATCAGCGTTCAAACGTTCCAAGACTTGCTTGATACGATCAGAACCGAAACGACGCATCAATTCGTCTTCAAGTGAAAGGTAGAATTGAGATTCTCCTGGGTCCCCTTGACGTCCCGCACGACCACGCAACTGGTTATCGATACGACGGCTTTCGTGACGCTCTGTACCAATGACACAAAGGCCACCAAGGTCAAGAACACCCTCACCAAGTTTGATATCGGTACCACGACCGGCCATGTTGGTCGCAATCGTAACAGCACCACGTTGACCCGCATTCATGATAATATGCGCTTCTTTTTCGTGGTTCTTAGCATTAAGTACTTCATGAGGAATACCTGCTTCAACCAACATCTTAGAAATCAAGTCAGATGTTTCAACGGCAACCGTACCAACAAGGACTGGCTGTCCCTTTTCATAACGACGCTTAACATCTTGTACCACAGCACGGAATTTAGCATCCAAGGTTGGGTAAAGAAGGTCATCGTGGTCAATACGTTGAATTGGACGGTTAGTTGGAATCGGAATAATTCGCATGTTATAGATTTCACGGAATTCATCTTCCTCGGTCTTACCAGTACCAGTCATCCCTGACAATTTCTTGTACATACGGAACATATTTGGTAAGTGATTGAGGCAGATGTCTTCGTTTCTTCTTGAACCGGTACACCTTCTTTTGCCTCGATGGCTTGGTGGAGTCCATCTGAGAAACGACGACCTTCCATGGTACGACCTGTAAATTGGTCGACGATAAGAATTTCTTGCTCAGGACTTACCACATAGTCGATATCATGCAACATGATGTAGTTGGCACGAAGGGCATTGTCAATATAGTGAGTCAAGGCAACATTGTCAATATCATACAAGTTGTCCAAGTTGAAGAATTCTTCAGCCTTGTCAATACCTGAGTCATTCAAACCAATTGTTTTTGTTGGAATATCAATGGCATAATCATCCTCTGTCAAGGTCTTAACAAAGGCATCTGCACGATGATACAACTGGTTAGTTTCTGAACTTACAGGACCTGATACAATCAATGGTGTACGGGCTTCATCGATAAGAACCGAGTCAACCTCATCGACCAAGGCATAGTTCAATGGACGTTGTACCATGTTTTCCTTACGAACAACCATGTTATCACGAAGATAGTCGAAACCTACCTCTGAGTTGGTTGAGTAAGTGATGTCACAGTTATAAGCTTCACGTTTTTCAGCTGGTGATTTGGCTGAAAGGTTAATCCCTACTGACAAACCAAGCCAACTATAAAGCTCACCCATTTCAGTCGCATCACGCTCTGAAAGGTATTCGTTAACGGTGATAACGTGTACACCTTCACCTGAAATAGCATTTAGGTAAACAGGCATTGTCGCAGTCAGGGTTTTCCCTTCCCCTGTACGCATCTCTGGGACGTCACCATGGTGAAGAACGATACCACCCATGATTTGCACACGATATGGGAAAAGTCCAAGGACACGTTTTGCCCCTTCACGAACAACTGCAAATGCCTCTGGCAAGAGTTGGTCTAGGCTTTCTCCGTTTTGATATCGTTTTTTAAATTCTTCTGTTTTTGCCTGAAGTTCTTCATCTGAAAGAGCCGCCATTGCATCAGCATAGCTCTCGACTTTCTTGGCAGTTTTTTCTAGTTTCTTAATTTCGCCTTTATCATTTTCAATGACTTTGCGTAATATATTTGCCATCTTTTTTCCTTTCGACAGTCTTTATCTCCATATTTTACCACAAAAGCCCCCTTTAAACAAGAAATCACTCAAGGATTGACAAAGAAAAAAGCCCTAGTTTAAGGGCTTTCACAATGGATTCGCAAATAAACTAAAACTTTTTTATTAGATTCACTGAAAATATCGACAATAATACTTTATGCCTACTTCTCAGAGTTTTCTTAGCTCTCTAGGATATCCTCAAAATCATGCAAAAGATTTTCAAAAGCCTGCTCAAAGAAGGCATGGTCGGTGCTACTATAAGCCTTCATTATCATAGGACTAGCTTCAAAATCAACGTAGAATTGATAGTCCAAGACACCATTTTTCCAGTAAAATTTGATGCTAGGGGAAGCTGTTTTTTCACCACACATACCAGGAATTGCCCGTTGTAAGCCATAAATGTGGTCGCCATAGTCTTTCAGACGATAATAAGCTCCTTCAAAATAATATGATTTGTTGATTTCAATACGCTCAAATAGGGCCGCTAAAACTTTTTCATTACTCATACTTAAGCCTCGTTAGGGTGACTGACAACCATCTCCAATTGTCCATCAATTTCCCAATCTGTCACATCATTTGGAAGAATGAAGTGATCACCTTTCTTTAGACAATAAATGCGTGAATCGATAGTCATGGTCCCATTGCCAGAAAGTACGGAACAAAGCAAATAGGGAGCTGCTTGCTTGAAGTCAACCAAGCCACTGAGTTTCCATTTATACACAGTGAAAAAGGAGTTTGATGTCAAACAAGTCGACTCTAATTGCAAGGTCTTAACAGTTGCTGGGACACTATTTTCTGGATTCCCTAGATTCAAGACATCAAGAGACTGTTGAATATGAAGTTCACGTTTATTTCCCTGATCATCCCTACGATCAAAATCATATACACGATAAGTGGTATCGCTAGATTGTTGAGTCTCTAAGATAAGGATACCTGGACCAATAGCATGCATGGTGCCACTTGGTACAAAGAAAAAGTCACCTTTCTTAACAGGAGTTTTCGCCAAAAGTCCATCCCAATCACCTGCTTCAATCAAGGATGCCAGCTCTTCCTTTGTCTTAGCCTTGTGACCATAAATAATTTCTGCACCCTCTTCAGCATCAATAATATACCAACATTCTGTCTTTCCTAGCTCACCTTCGTGCTCTAGCCCATAGGCATCATCAGGGTGTACCTGCACTGAAAGCCAGTCATTAGCATCCAAAATCTTGGTCAACAAAGGAAAAACACTAGTCTTGGGGTTCCCAAAAAGTTCTGGATTATCCTTGTAAAGCTCTGCCAGGTGGAAACCAGCATATTTTCCATTTTTGACATAGGATACACCATTAGGATGGGCAGAAATTGCCCAATATTCACCAGTGTATTCACTGGGAATATCGTAACCAAACTCTGTCTTGAGGCGATTACCTCCCCAGATTTTCTCATGCATTGGTGAATCTAAAAATAAAGGTTCCATTACTTCCTCCTGTATAGAGCAAAACGCCTTAAGATTATCTCTTAAAGCGATTTTACATATTTTGTTTATTTGTTTGCATGCTTGTCAGCTACATCTTTAGCAAGTGCGAAGTTACCAAGCGTCGCAGAGCCATTACCTGAAACAGCAGGTGTCACAATATATTCATTTACATCTGGTACTGGAAGGTAACCATTCAAAAGAGCTGTGAATTTTTCACGAACACGACGAAGCATGTGTTCTTGCCCCATAACACCGCCACCAAAGACGATAACTTCAGGACGGTAAAGGACTGTTGCTTGGACAGCCGCTTGAGCAATGTAGTAAGCTTGAACATCCCAAACTTCAGAGTGCTGATCAATCAATTCACCACGAATACCTGTACGGGCTTCAAGCGATGGTCCAGCAGCCAAACCTTCCAAACATCCACGGTGGAATGGACAAGTTCCGTTAAATTCATTGGAAACATCATTTGGGTGAAGCGGTACATATACGTGACCAGCTTCAGTATGACCCATACCACCAATGAATTCACCATTTTGAATAGCTCCAGCTCCGATACCTGTTCCGATAGTGTAGTAAACAAGACTCTTAGCACCTTTACGAACAAGTGTCTCACCATAAGCAGATGAGTTAACATCAGTCGTAAAGTAGAAAGGCACAATAAACTCTTTAGCAATCAAACCAAGAAGGTCGACATTTGACCAATGTGGTTTTGGTGTTGAAGTCACAAAACCATATGTTTCAGAGTTTGGATCAACATCAATTGGACCGAATGAACCAATAGCAATTCCAGCCAATTGGTCTTCATAACGTTTGAAAAATTCGATCGTACGATCAATTGTTTCATAAGGTGTAGTTGTTGGGAATTGAGTTTTTTCAACGACTTGGAATTTCTCATCACCGACAGCACAAACAAATTTTGTACCACCAGCTTCCAAGCTTCCGTATAGTTTAGCCATAGGTAAAGCTATCTCCTTTTATGATCAATATATAACTATTTTATATTATTATAAAGAAAAGCTAGGCAAAAGACAATCTAAATGAGACCTTGTTTAAGGAAGACTGCTTTGCTTCATGCTTTTCTTTATGAGCCATTTAACTAAAAAAGCCGAATTGACTTCGACTTTTCTAGCTTATTATTTAACTGCGATGAAGTCTGCACCTTCAGCAACTGAACCAGTCGCTACTGATGAAACATCTTCGAAGTCTGCAGTGTTTGTAACGATAACCATAGTTGTATCGTCAAGACCTGCTTCAGTGATTACTGAGCTATCGAAGGTAGCCAAGACATCACCTTTTTTAATACGTTGATTTGCTTGAACTTTAGCATCAAATCCTTTACCGTCAAGTGAGACAGTGTCGATACCGATATGGATAAGCACTTCAGCACCTTTATCAGATTTAAGACCGTAAGCGTGACCTGTTGGGAAGGCGATTTGCACTTCACCATCAAATGGTGCAACTACTTGGTTACCTGAAGGTTTGATAGCGGCACCTTTACCCATAGCTCCTGATGAGAAGACTGGGTCATTAACATTTTCCAAAGCTACAACTTCACCTTTAAGTGGTGCAGCGATTGTTTCAGCTTGCAATGCAACTGGAGCTGATTCTGCAGATGCAATATCTTCAGCAACAACTTCTTTTTGAGCTTCAACTTCTTCCTCTTTGTAACCGAAGATCCAAGTAAGAACGAAACCAAGAGCAAGAGTGACAAGCACCATAAGAACATATTTAAGTACTTGACCGTTAAGGTAAAGAAGTGTACCAGGAACGATTGTAACACCAAATCCTGTACCAGCAAGGTTAAGGATTGACGCCAACCAACCACCAGCAGCACCGGCGATAAGACCCATGATAAATGGTTTACCGAAACGAAGGTTAACCCCAAAGATAGCTGGTTCAGTGATACCAAGTACCGCTGAAAGAGTTGCAGGGAAAGCAAGTGCTTTCAATTTAGCATCTTTAGTTTTTACACCAACTGCAAGTGTCGCACCAGCTTGTGCAGTCATAGCAGCTGTGATGATTGCGTTAAGTGGGTCTTTACCAGTATTTGCAATAAGGTTAGCTTCAAGCAAGTTGAAGACGTGGTGAACCCCTGTAACGACGATAACTTGGTGAACACCACCGATAACAAGACCCGCAAGACCAAATGGCAAGTTAAGAATCCATTCTGTGGCAGCAAGGACATAACTTTCAACAGTATGGAAGACAGGACCAATAATAAAGAGGGCCAAAGCTGACATTACAGCGAAGACGATAAGTGGACGCAAGAGAAGGTCAAGAACATCTGGAACCCATTTACGAACCCATTGCTCAAACTTAGCACCTAGCAAACCTACGAAGAAGGCTGGAAGGACTGAGTTTTGGTAACCTACTACAGGAATAAAATCAAAGAAGTAGATTGGTTTAGCTGCACCTGATGCAACATCCCAAGCATTTGGAAGGGCGTTATTAACCATCATCAAACCAAGAACTAAACCAAGAAGTGGTGAACCACCAAAGACGTTAAAGGCTGACCAACAAATCAAAGCTGGGAAGAAGGCGAAGGCTGTATCTGTCAATACAACTGTGTAAGTATAGAAATCTGTAGCAGCAAAAGCTTTAGATGTTGTACCGAACAAACCAAGAACTGTATCGTTATTGATTGCTCCACGGATACCCATGAAAAGACCAGTCGCTACGATAGCTGGAAGCAATGGAACGAATACGTCACCGAATGAACGGATGGCACGTTGGAACCAGTTCCCTTGTTTAGCAGCTTCTGCTTTTTGTTCGTCTTTAGATGCTGTTGGAAGACCTTGAGCAACGACTTCGTCGTAAATCTTGTTAACAGTACCTGTACCAAAGATGATTTGGTATTGACCTGAGTTAAAGAAAGCACCTTGAACTTTTTCAATGTTCTCAGCCTTTTCTTTATTGATTTTGTTTTCATCTTTAACCATCACACGTAGACGAGTCGCACAGTGAGCAACACTGTTGACGTTTTCACGTCCACCGAGGGCATCGATGACTTCTTTGCAATTTGTTTGTTATCCATTTGCAAAAATCTCCTTAATAAAATTTGGTATGAAAGCGTTTAGCTTTTCTTTACGATAACTATTTTAGCATCTTTCTGTCATATGTCAACCGTTTAGCATATTTTTTTATTTTTTTATGGTAAATCGTTGATTTTTCTAGGTAAAACGTTTACTATATTACTAACAAATAGATTAGGAGATCCCTTTATATGAATCTACCAACAGAAGTTCGTTACCGTCCATACGCGGATTGGACAAACGAAGAAAAAACAAAAATTAAAGAAAATGTTGCTAAGTCACCTTGGCGTGCAAGCTACCATATTGAACCAGAAACAGGGCTTCTAAATGACCCAAATGGTTTTTCTTACTTTAATGGTAAGTTCCAACTCTTCTACCAAAGTTGGCCATTTGGAGCTGCTCACGGTTTGAAACAATGGGTGCATACTGAATCTGAAGATTTGGTTCATTTTACAGAAACTGGTGTCAAACTCTTGCCAGACCATGAAAATGATAGCCACGGTGCCTACTCAGGTTCTGCTTATCAAATTGGTGATAAACTCTTTATCTTCTACACAGGTAACGTCCGTGATGAAAAATGGGTTCGTGACCCACGCCAAATCGGTGCCTGGATGGATAAGGACGGCAAAATCGAAAAATTCGACAAGGTTCTTATCAAACAACCTGCTGATGCTACTGAACACTTCCGTGACCCTCAAATCTTCGATTACAAGGGACAATTCTACGCTATCGTAGGTGCTCAAAACCATGATAAACAAGGTTTTATCAAACTTTACAAAGCAGTTGATAACGATGTCGAAAACTGGGTTGAAGTGGGAGACCTAGACTTTGGTGGTACTGGCTCAGAATACATGATTGAGTGCCCTAACCTTGTCTTTGTAGATGGCAAGCCTGTTCTTCTTTATAGCCCACAAGGTCTTGATAAAGCTGAACTTGACTACGACAACATTTACCCTAACACTTACAAAATTTTCCAAGATTTCGACACTGAGAAACCTGCCCTCGTTGATGGCACACCAATTATCAACTTGGACTACGGATTTGAAGCATACGCGACTCAAGGCTTTAACACTCCAGATGGTCGTGCCCTTATTGTTAGCTGGATTGGTCTTCCAGATGTGGACTATCCAACTGATAAATATGACTACCAAGGAGCTATGAGCTTGGTTAAAGAATTGTCTATTAAGGATGGCAAACTCTACCAATATCCAGTTGAAGCCATTACAAGCTTACGTGCTAGCCAAGAAGATTTCTCTGAAAAAACGTCAACAACTAACACTTACGAGCTTGAACTTAACTTCGAAGCTAACTCTCAAACTGAACTTGTCCTCTTTGCAGACCAAGAAGGAAATGGCTTGTCACTTAAGGTTGATACTGAAAATGGAATAGTTATCCTTGACCGTTCTAAAGCTGGTGAACAATATGCGACTGACTTTGGCACAAGCCGTGGGTGCACTCTTGAGGCCGGTCAAGCTGCAACAGCAAACATCTTTGTAGACAATTCAATCGTTGAAATTTTCTTCAACAAAGGTGAAAAAGTCTTCACTAGTCGTGTCTTCCCAAGTGCAGAACAAACTGGTATCAAAGTGACATCAGGAAACGTTTCTGGACACTACTTCGACTTGAAATACTAAGGTGATTTATGGTCGCAAAGCTTACTGACGTTGCCGAACTGGCTGGTGTGAGCCCAACCACAGTTTCTCGCGTCATAAACAAAAAGGGCTACCTCTCACAGAAGACCATTGACAAAGTTCACGCTGCTATGCAAGAACTCAACTATAAACCTAATAATTTAGCGCGAGGTCTTCAAGGAAAGTCGGCCAAACTTGTTGGTTTGATTTTCCCAAATATTTCCAATATATTTTATGCTGAGCTTATTGAACACCTAGAAGTGGAGCTCTTTAAGCAAGGCTATAAAACCATCATTTGTAACAGTGAGCACGATCCTAACAAGGAAAAGGACTATTTGGAGATGCTTGCCGCCAATCAATGTGACGGCATCATCTCATCTAGCCACAATCTTGGCATCGAGGATTATGAGAAAGTTGAAGCTCCCATCATTGCCTTCGACCGTAATCTTGCTCCAAAAATTCCTATCGTTTCGTCTGACAACTTTGAAGGTGGGAAGTTAGCCGCAAGAGCTTTAGTAAAGGCTGGCTGTCAACGTATTGTCATGATTACAGGTTATGATAATTCAGATTCTCCAACAGGACTCCGACAACTTGGTTTTAATTATGAGTTAGACAAAAAAGGTATTATCTGTCCTGTTCCAAACGACTTGTCTCTCATGCGACGTGAATTAGAAATCAAATCTATCATTTCTCGTGAAAAACCAGACGGTATTTTTGTCTCAGACGATCTCACAGCTATCCTAATTATGAAAGTGGCTAAACAAATGGATATTTCCATTCCTGATGACCTTAAAATCATCGGTTATGACGGAACTGCCTTTATCCGTCACTTCTACCCAGAGCTGGCAACCATCCAACAGCCTTTGGATGAAATTGCTAAGCTTTGTGTCGAAATTCTTCTCAAGAAAATTAAAGGTAAAACAGTTAATCGTGATTACGTGCTTCCAGTAAGTTTGATTGTCGGTGGTAGTATATAAATAAAAGTCGCAAGAAATCTCCGCTTGCGACTTTTTTCTTGTTAAATTTGTAGAAAAAAGAAGTTGAAACAGTGCTCAACTTCTTTTGCTTATGCTTCATCTGTCACGAACTGACTAAGTACACCGTTAATGAACTTAGCAGATGTTTCATCAGAATATTTTTTAGCGATTTCAATGATTTCGTTGATAGCCACACGTCCTGGTGTTTCTTCAAATGACGTGATTTCATAAAGTCCTAAACGAAGGAGGGTACGATCTGTCACAATCAAACGTGAGAGGCTCCAACCTTCTTTCAATTTTTCTTCAATTTGACTATCAAGTTGAGCCAACTCTTCACGGACGCCTGTTACTAGACTAAGGAGAAAGGCTGGTACATCAACTTCAGTTTCTTCGTCAATTGGCTTGTCATAAGTGTAAGCGAAATGTGCTTGTTCCAGAGCTTCACCACCAAATTCAAGGGCAAAAAGCGTTTGAAAGCACGCTCACGAAGGTCACGACGTGAATCTTTAAAGATATTAGTCATTCAAAAAATCCTCGTTAAACAATTCAGCCAAGTCTGGTTTTTGTGACTTTTCAGTAACAATAGATTCAACGTGAACGTTGACTTCTGAAATTGCCACTTCTGCCATATCATAGACAGCTGCTTTAACAGCCTTTTGAATTTCAATTGAAACCGCTGGTACGTTAACCCCATACTGAAGTGAAACGTAGATATCAGCATTTACAGTACCATCTTCTTCTGTTCGGAGGTAAACACCACGTCCCAAGCTTGTTTTGCTGAGACTATCCGTAACATTTTTATTTTGAAGGGCGTAAACACCTTCCACTTTAGTTGCAGCGATACCTGTAATCACTTCGAGCACGCGAGGGGCAATTACAATTTCACCGATATTTTCTGTAGTCATCGCATGTTTCCTTTCCGTTAGTTTGGAAAATAAAGCCTTCAAACCAATGGTTTGAAAGACTTAGTTGGGCTTAGGCACGTGATACGTAAGTACCTTCAGCTGTGTTGATAACCAATTTTTGACCAGCTTCGATAAAGTCTGGAACGTTAACCACAAGACCAGTTTCAAGTGTTGCAGGTTTACCTGAACCTGTAACTGTTGCACCCTTGATTGATGGTTGTGTTTCAGTAACAGTCAATTCAACAGTTGTTGGTACTTGCACACCGATAACTTCTGTTCCGTAGAATTGGATTTTTACTTCTGAGTTTTCAAGGATAAATTTCAATTCTTCTTGAACGTTGGCTACTGGAATTTCATATTGGTCATATGTTTCAGTGTTCATGAAGTATGCAGTATCATCCATTTGGTACAAGTATTGTGCTGGTACTGTTTCGATGATTGCTTGTTCAAATTTTTCTTCTGGACGGTAGCTAGTATCAAAAGTTGAACCTGAGCGAACATCACGCAATTTCATACGCATGATTGTGTTACCTTTACCAGGTTTGTGGTGGCTAGCTTCAAGAACTTTGATCAATTTGCCATCATTAGTTACGAAAGTCATACCCGCACGGAGTTTACTTGCTTCAATCATTATTAAATACCTCTTTGTAAAATTATTATCAGTTTATTCTACCATAAATGACAGCATGGCTCAAATGTTTTATAGAATCGAACCCAATCCTCAGGCTTTTTCAAAGAACAGACTATTCATCCATTCCTAAGTGGACCTCTGGAACATCATGTTGCACATAAGAGACTCCTTTTTGCTCCATCAACTCAATAGCAAAAGCATGAGGACGATAGTTAGCCTTATAAGTAATCTTTACAATACCAGCCTGTAAGAGTGCTTTAGTGCAGTTGATACAAGGAAAATGAGTCACATAAATCTCTGTATTTTTGGTAGAAATCCCCTCTTTGGCACATTGGATAAGGGCATTCATCTCTGCGTGAACCGTACGAATACAATGTCCATCTTCCATGTAGTGACCTACTTCATTGCAGTTATCAGTCTCAGAAACCCCACCGTTATAACCAGTGGCAATGATTCGCTTGTCCTTAACCAAAACAGCCCCAACAAAGGCACGGTCACAAGTAGAACGCTTAGAAATCAGCTCTGCATTAGCCATAAAATAATCTTGCCAAGATAAACGGTTTGGCATAAAGTATTCCTCCAAATCTTAGAGAACAATCAATTCCTTAGGCGCAAGGGTAATCAGTTCACAACCATTCTCTGTGATAATGATGTCATCTTCGATACGGACACCATATTTATCAGCCAAATAAACACCTGGCTCATCCGTCAAGACCATACCAGCTTCGATAGTTTCATCGGAATTACCAAAGTAAGGAATCTCGTGAATATCAAGACCGATACCGTGTCCGATACCATGTGTAAAGTAATCACCGTACCCCGCTTCGACAATAACATCACGCGCAACCTTATCATAGTCACGACGTGTCATGCCGGCCTTAGCCGCGTCAATCAAGGCCTGGTTAGAACGTAGAACGATATCATAAATTTCACGCTCCTCATCAGTAGTGTCACCAATATGGATAGTACGAGTCATATCGCTAACGTAGTGGTTGTAGTAACAACCAAAGTCCATAGTCAAGGTTTCACCAGATTGGATAACCTTTTCTGAAGCAACCCCGTGAGGCATAGCTGAACGGTAGCCTGAAGCAATGATAGACTCAAAAGAAATCCCTGAAGCTCCATACTCGCGCATACGGAAATCTAGGAAGTTTGCCACTTGTAGCTCTGTTGTTTGACCGGGTTTAATGAAATCAAGCACATCTGTAAAGGCACGGTCTGAGATAGAACAAGCCTTACGGATAGTTGCCAATTCTTTTTCGTCCTTGATCATACGCAACTCTTCCATGAAGTTGCTTTGTGGTGACAAAGTGTAGCCTTCAAAAATCGCTTGAAGACCTTGGTAGTAAGCAAATGACACCTGATTATCGAAACCGATAGTTTCAAGTTTATCAGCCTCGATAATTTTAACAATATCCTTAAGTGGATCCTTAGTTTCAATAATATCAAAGCCATGCACAGATTGTTTGGCAATAAGGGTATAACGTGAATCCGTTAAGAAGAGGCGACGATTCTTAGTAATGAAGACAGTCGCATTTGTCCCCCAGAAATCTGTTAAATAATAGATATTTTTTTGTCCTGTCACCAACAAGGCATCAAGGCCTGATTGGGAAAGTTTGGCATCAAATCGTTCAAGTCTACGTTGCATTATGAATTACTCCTTTGGTATTTTAGGTTAATTATACCAAATTTTCAGACTTTAAAGGATTAAATTGACATTTTAGAGTGTTTTTTATTTGAAAAAAACATTAAAAATAGCGCAAAAAACTCTTCTTGTGCTATACTGTAATTGAGATTTTTTAAATTTTTGGTGTTAGAACTGTTGCCTCAGTCCTAGCACTTTTTCTTTGTCGTATTCTTGGTGTGTTGCGAGAATTTTGTAAATGATACGAAGTAGCTTATGTGCGCAAGCAATGACGGCTTTCATCTTACTTCCTCTTTGGGAAATTTTGCTATAAAAAGATGAAAACGCATTGTCTTTAGAGTGAGCCGCAATCAATCCCGACATGGTCAAAGCCTGCTTGATATATCGATTTCCTTGCGTGATATGTGAGGATTTTTTAATGCCAGCACTTTCATAAGATCCTGGGCAGAGCCCAGCCCAAGAAGCTAAGTGTGCGTCTGATTGAAAAGCCTTCACATCTGGTCCAATCTCAGCTAAAATTGTGGCTGCACAAGTTTCACTCACACCAGGAATCATTTGAAGTAATCTATTTTCTTCAGGGAAACTCCTTTTCGATATAAGCTATTATTTCACTCCTTAAATTGTTCATGAGTTTTTGATACAATTGATATTCTTCTAGGCTTTGGTCCAAGAGAAATCGATCCTCCAGTGACAACTTCCCATTCATGGCCTCCATTAATTCTTCGGGACTTGCTTTTGACATGCTTGTGAATACAAGCTGTCACATTGTCATAATCAATGAGTTCCCCATTGATAAAGAGCGTTAAAAGAGACTGTCCTGTCTTAGAGAAGATATCAGAAAGATAGCTGGTTAGTTTGATATTAGCACGTTGTAAGAGGTTATGAATCTCATTCTTTATTTGAGTTTGACGTTGTTTGTAAGAACGTAACCTACGAGTGAGTAAACGTAACTGCATCACTTCAGGGCTTGGAATGTAAGATGGCTCAATAAGTCCACAACGTCCGAGCTGTGCAATCCATTCGGCATCTTTCATGTCTGTTTTTCGACCAGGCACATTCTTAATATGTTGGGGGTTAGCTAATATCAAATTGAGTTCTGAGTCTGAGAATATATTAAAGAGTGGTACCCAATATTGGCCAGTGCTTTCAAAAAAGACATGTGTGACGTGATTTTCCAATAACCAATCTAAGGCGTTTTGGAGAGCTATAGTTGTTGTACCAAATTTTTTCTGAATCTTTTTAGGTTTATTGCTTTCTAGTGGACCATCTAGAATACAACAAACGATAGACTTTTGGTGGACATCAATTCCACAACAAGTTTCAATCATAACTTCCATTACAAAAACCTCCTGTTAACTATTGAACAATAGAACAAGAGGCTATTAGTAATTTTATTTTCATGCTCAAGGCATATTCGAGTTATCTCATGACTCTTGTTCATCCAGTTTTTGATACAGGCTAGGCAAAGCCCTATTAAAGACAACGGATTGGTATTGTTCACCTTCATTATAAGCCGAACTTTCTTTTCTGTCATGAGTTAGCAGGCTAAGCCTGCTTAGAGTTTTTGATGTCACAAAGAAAAAGCCAGATGAAACTCTGACTTTATTAGCATTATACAAAGGCTTGCTTTTCGTAGATAGTTGGCGCAAAGAGGAGCAAAACCAAAGTCCAAGCAAACAAAACAAGGGCTTCGCGAAGATTGAAGAACTGTTGACCGCTAGTAAAGACTGCTCGCATAAAACTAAATGGCACATAAGTCATCAGCTTAGTCATGGTATCCCCTAAACTAGCCAAATAGAGAGTGAAGAAAGTCATTCCTGTCACACCAAAATAGGCCGTTACAAAGGCTGTCAAGGTATTTTTTACAAACAAGACAAGCAAAGAGGAAACCATATAAATAAAGGCTCCATAGACTAGGAAATCAATATAGATGTGTCTAATATAATCCCACAAAGGAAATCTACATGTTGCACAGAATACTTGTAGAAGGCCAACTCCAAAACCAAAATAGTAGCAGCAACTATAGACAACACAAGGAAACTTAAGAGTTTTCGAAGAATAACCTCGCGTCCAGATAAGGAGGACACCCGAATCATATTAATTGTTCGATTCTGAAATTCTCGTCCAAGACTAGATACTGCTAGATAAGCAAAGACGATATCCACGATAAAGGAATAACTGGCAATAATCGCTGATGGCCCAAGGTAATCTCCCTTATAGCCATCACATAAGATTACAATTGCACCAATCAAGGCTACCAATCCAAGACAAATAAAGACACTCCTTGTCACACATTCCTGCTTTAAAAATACCGTTCTCAATTTACTTTTCATTGAATAGCACCTCACTTAATCCTTCTTTTTCATAAGTAAAAGGAATCCCCTCCCGATCCATAACCTGCTTAATAGCTGCTAATCCTTTGACTAAGATGTCATGCTTTTGTCGTTCAAAAGATAGACCATTTAATTTGAGCAGAGACATCAATGACTTCAAACTTAAATCCTCAGTATAAATCTTGTATTTGACATTATTACTGTCATCTAAATAAATCAGCTTATGATTCTTCAACAAATAGTTTTTCGTACAAACCTGTTCAAGGTTAGACAGGATATGACTTGAGATAATAAAGGTTAGGCCATGATTTTTAGCTAATTTTTTTATTAATGTGAGGAGACTGTTGATTCCATTAGGGTCCAGACCATTTGTAGGCTCATCAAGAAGGATGAGTTCATCTGAAGCAATTAAGGCGATAAACACCCCCACACGTTGCTTCATTCCCAAAGACAATTTGGAAGCCTTGCGTTTAAGATAGGCTGCAACCTCCAACTCGTCCTTATAACGGTCAATCAACGCATAATCCTTACTGTACAATTTACAATAGAATTTAAGGTTAGCTTCAACAGTCATGTTAGGATATAGGGCTGGAGCTTCAATCAAGGCTCCTACAGTTCTTGTTTTTAAGTCAATAATATCCTTGGGTCCTGCCAAAATACCTGAAACTAGTTTCATCAGGGTCGTCTTCCCTGCACCATTATTACCAATCAAACCGGCAATATCCCCCTTCTCTAACGTGAACGAGATATTATCCAAAACGGTTTGCTTTCCAAAACTATAGGTTAAGCCTTTCACCGCTAACACTGTCATGTATTTACCTTTCTTTGTTTAAATAACTAGTCCAATCGCTTATGATACTCGAAGAAATGACCTTAGATTAAGTCCGATGAAATCATATTTGATAAATTCTTTTATTTCTCGACTTAGAAAGTAGTCTGTTAGATAAATTTCCCTAAAAGACTTATAAGCAGGTCTGTTAGATTCCTAAAAACTTGCTTAATTTGAGACATTAGGCTATTAACAGACTGGTCTGTATGATTAACTGTATTCTCGCCACCATCCTTGATAGTATCCTCAGAGGGTGATTCCGGTAAGGTTTTTTCCGCCTTCTCTACTACCTCTGTTCCCTCTGGTGTCTCCGTTTTCTCAGTTTCTTCCTTGAAAACAGCCTGATAAATAGCTTGGGCATCCGGGGCACTGCCAAGATAGCCTGAAACCAATTGACCATTTTTGAGACGAATTACACTTGGAGTACCTGGAATACCTAGCTTATCAAATAGTATTTTACGAGACTCACGGTCCAACTGATCCGAATCTGTATTGTAATAAAGAAGCTGACCATCAATCAGGGTATTGAAATCCTTCAAAACTGGAGAATTTTGACGACAATAGTAGCAAGTTGGCCGGCCAACATAAAGAATATGGTCCCCACCATCTTCAGTCAACATATTTGTGACATCACTGTAAGAGACTTGCTTCAGGTTTTCAAGATTCTTTTCATAAGTTTCAACCGAAACCTCTTCGGACCTCACTTCTGTCTCAGCCACTCCTGTCTGTGATGACGGAAGAAGATAATTTCCTTTGCCTCACTATTAGATTCAGCCTTCTCAACCACTTGTTCGGAGGCTGTTTCGGAAGAATTCTGTACATTATCTACCTGACTATTCTCAACAAAATTATTGGATAATTCGATTGTAGATTCCTTAACATCTAACTCGTCCGCTGCTCCACTAAGCACTGCTAACTGGCAAGTACCTAAAACAAAACTCGCCATCAAAATAAATTGTATTTTCTTCATGTGTTCTCCTTATTTGTTTACTGTGTGACATCTTACTTTTTACCCATTAACAATAGCAAGGGTACCATAACACTAATTACCATGTTTCTCTCCTTTTTCTATTTAATTAGCACTTTAGCTACTAAGTCCAAGCTATGACTTCATTATAAGAGCTTAACAAGATAAAAAATAGTGACATAAATGTCACTATTCCATAGAATTAAAGACAAAAAGAAAAGGCTAAGTATATAAACTCAACCTGAGACTATAGCAATCAACAGAGAAAATCATTTCTCCTTGTCCCTACCCGCTACCATAAGCGCAAACAAAGAAAAAGCTAGCGAAAGTGTTGACCAGACGAGACAATGGTCAATAAAGGCATCGCCTTCGGTGAAACTTAGCGTAGCATTTATCATCACAATAAATAGCCAGACGATCACGATAACAATGCTTAAACTTCTAATAAGATTATTCTTCTGTTTATCCATATTTCTCTTTCCCATACTTGGTGCTCATGGTAACTTTTAATCACCATAAGGGTATTTTCTTTTCAACCACCATTTGTTCCAACCCAATCGTTCAGGTAAGGTTTGAGGTCTAGATACAAAATCACCCCCTGTGACATTTTCTAACGTTTCAGCAGTGAGCTCTTCGCCATATACCTTAGTTCGCATTCTTATTTCTCCTTTCTTTTCAAAAATAAATACAGCAATAACCACTTGGACTATTCAAAAAACTAGTCGTCTTGGTAACCTAGTAGGTTTGGGTATAAGGCCATTATAAGTTCTCTCTTTTCAAAAAAATAGTGACATAAATGTCACTATCACTGAATACAAAAATCCAGGCCTTTATAAGACCTGTTCCAAAACTTGTTTATTTCTACGGTGTTTCAGAATAAGAGAAAAAATCACTTCAAAAAGGAGAAAACTAAAATAAAGTCCTAAAACATAAAGCAAAGTTTCCCATTTATCTGTTGCTGATTGAAAATGGCCGTGATGATCCACTGTACGGATGCTAATCAAAAGACAAACATCTAGAAATAGGGCTAGAAGAATACCATTAAAGCCTATAAAAAAACGCTTTTTAACCATAGTCTGACTCCTGTATGTTTTTTCTTAACCATAGAATAGCAAGCTCAACTTAAACCAACCTAAAGCAAAAAAAGACTCAAAGAGTCTTTTTACTTTATGTCAATTTTTCTTTCAAATATTGTCCTGTATAACTTTCTGAAACAGCTGCTACCTCTTCTGGAGTCCCTGTAGCAACAATAGTACCTCCACCGACACCGCCTTCAGGACCCAAATCAATGATATGGTCTGCGGTCTTGATAACATCCAGATTGTGCTCAATCACGAGAACAGTGTTGCCATCATCCGCAAACGCTGAAGCACCTTCAAAAGACGTGCAATGTCATCTGTATGGAGACCAGTCGTCGGTTCATCCAGAATGTAGAAAGACTTCCCAGTAGAGCGTTTGTGCAACTCACTAGCCAGCTTCATACGTTGAGCTTCTCCACCTGATAGGGTTGTTGCTGGTTGTCCCAAGGTCACATACCCAAGCCCCACATCCTTAATCGTTTGCACCTTACGAGCAATCTTAGGAATAGCCGCAAAGAAGTCAACTGCGTCATCAACTGTCATATCCAGAATCTCCGCAATATTTTTCCCCTTATAACGAACCTCTAGGGTCTCAGAATTATAGCGTGTGCCATGACAAACCTCACAAGGTACATAAACATCCGGCAAAAAGTGCATCTCAATCTTGATAATACCATCACCAGAGCAGGCTTCACAACGGCCACCCTTGACATTGAAAGAGAAACGCCCCTTCTTGTAACCTCGAATCTTGGCCTCATTGGTTTGGGCAAAAAGATCACGAATATCGTCAAAGACGCCTGTGTAAGTCGCTGGATTAGAACGAGGTGTACGCCCAATTGGACTTTGGTCAATATCAATCAATCGCTCGATATGCTCGATTCCTGTCACCGATTTGTGTTTACCTGGCTTCTCACTATTGCGATTGAGCTCTTGGGCAATTTTTTTCTTGAGAATTCCGTTAACCAAAGTCGATTTTCCTGAACCAGAAACACCTGTGACTGCAATCAACTTCCCAAGTGGAAACTTAACAGATACATTCTTAAGGTTATTTTCGCTAGCTCCTGTAACCTCGATAAAACGACCATTACCTACACGACGTTCCGTCGGTACAGGAATTGATTTAGCACCTGACAGATATTGCCCAGTGATTGACTTCTTGTTCTTAGCCACTTCCTCTGGGGTTCCTGAGGCCATGATTTGACCACCAAAGGCACCAGCACCAGGTCCCACATCGATAAGCCAGTCAGCCTCACGCATGGTATCTTCATCATGCTCTACCACAATCAAGGTATTGCCAAGGTCACGCATCTTTTTAAGACTTGAAATCAAGCGATCATTGTCACGCTGATGAAGCCCAATAGAAGGCTCATCCAAAACATATAGGACTCCAGAAAGGTTAGAGCCAATCTGTGTCGCCAAACGGATACGCTGACTCTCACCACCTGAAAGAGTTCCAGCCATACGAGAGAGAGTCAAATAATTAAGACCTACATTATTTAGGAAAGTCAAGCGATCCTTGATTTCCTTAACAATTGGACGAGCGATCACTCCCTCGTTTTCACCTAATTCAAGGTTATCGATTTCCTTAAGATGATCTGAAATAGACAAATCAGAGATTTGACCAATATTGAGACCATTCTCACCACCAACACGAACTGAGAGTGCTGCTTCGTTAAGACGATAGCCATGACAAGTTGGACATGACAACTCATTCATATAACCTCGCATAACATTGCGAGTGAAATCACTATTGGTCTCGTGATAGCGACGATTGATATTAGTCACAACCCCTTCAAAAGGAATGTCAATATCACGCACCCCACCAAAATCATTAACATAATGGAAATGGAATTCACGATCCCCAGATCCGTAGAGAATCAAATCTTGTTCTTCTTTTTTAAGATCTTCAAATGGCGTATCCATATCCACGCCGAACTGCTCCATAGCCTGCTCAAGCATGGCTGGATAGTAGTTGGACGAAATAGGATTCCAAGGCGCCAGAGCACCTTCACGTAAGGTCTTACTAGCATCAGGGATAACCAAATCCATATCAACTTCCAGTTTATTACCCAAACCATCACAGGTCGGACAAGAGCCGAATGGCGCATTGAATGAAAAGAGACGAGGTTCCAACTCTGGCACTGTGAAGCCACAAACCGGACAAGAATAATGTTCTGAGTAAAGCAGCTCATTATCATCCATAGTATCCACAATCAAGTAGCCATCTGCTAAACGTAGGGCCGCCTCCACCGAATCAAAGAGACGACTACGGATACCATCCTTATTCACCAAGCGGTCCACAACCACTTCGATATTATGCATCTTAGACTTAGACAACTCTGGCACTTCTGTGACATCGTAAATCTCACCATCTACACGAACACGAACATAACCGTCCTTCTGCACACGATCAAAAACGGCCTTGTGTTGCCCTTTTCTACGACGAACAATTGGCGCTAAAATCTGCATACGCGTACGCTCAGGAAGAGCTAGAACCTCGTCCACAATCTGTTCTACAGAGGATGACTGAATAGCGCCATGACCATTAGGACAATAGGGAACACCCACACGCGCATAAAGGAGACGAAGATAGTCATTAATCTCTGTTGCCGTTCCGACCGTCGAACGAGGGTTTTTGCTTGTTGTTTTCTGGTCAATGGAGATGGCAGGACTCAAACCATCAATCGAGTCCACATCAGGTTTCTCCATATTTCCCAAAAACTGGCGAGCATAGGCTGAGAGACTTTCCACATAGCGACGTTGCCCCTCAGCATAGATGGTATCAAAGGCCAAAGAAGACTTACCAGAACCTGACAAGCCCGTCACCACCACCAGTTTATCACGTGGAATCTCCACATCGATATTTTTTAAATTGTGAGCTCTTGCTCCATGAATCACTAACTTATCTTGCATATTTTTAAGAGGCCCTAGCGCAAAAGCTACTGCCGCTCCTTTCTACAGACGGATGGAAAATCCATCCCGACTTTCTCTCATAATTATAACAAAATTTCAATTTATCCAGCCCAAAAATGTTTCAAATGTAGTATAATGGTGGAGTGTCTAAAAAAGGCAAGGAACATCATCCCAAGCCTCTTTTGACAACACTAAAAAAGCTAAGAGCAGTGTTAATTAGACTTAAAAGCGATTGTAAAAATCCTTTTATAATCAAGATGCCAGCGCTTACTTAATGACGAAGGAGGGGTTCCCATTGAAACAAATGTTCTTATCCACCGGAAAAGAATTCAAAGAAATTGAAACATTCGAGCCTGGTGCTTGGATTCATTTGGTGAACCCTTCCCAAGAAGAAGCCATGAAGGTCGCAGAACGGTTTAACATTGATATTCAAGACCTCCGCGCCCCTCTGGACGTGGAAGAAACTTCACGTATCGATGTCGAAGATGACTACACCCTAATTCTGGTCGACGTCCCAACCCATGAAGAGCGTAATAACAAAAGCTACTACGTCACTATTCCATTGGGTATCATCGTTACCGATGAGGTGGTTGTTACTACTTGTCTTGAGGACATTAGTCTCATGGATAACTTCCTCAACCACCGTGTACGTAACTTCTACACCTTCATGAAGACCCGTTTTGTCTTTCAGATTCTCTATCGCAATGCTCAACTTTACCTAACTGCCCTACGCTCCATCGACCGTCAGAGTGATAAATTGGAAGCTCAGTTGGAAAATGCGACTAAAAACGAGCACTTGATTGACATGATGGAATTGGAAATCCATTGTCTATCTAAAAGCCTCACTTAAGATGAATGAGCGAATTGTCAAAAAGCTAACAGGTAACGCCTCTAGCTTGAAGAAATATATCGAGGACGAGGATCTCTTGGAAGATACGCTGGTCGAAACCCAACAGGCCATTGAGATGGCAGGCATCTATGAAAATGTCTTGAATGCCATGGCTGAAACCTCTGCCTCTATCATTGGCAATAACCAGAACACTATCATGAAAACACTCGCTCTCATGACTATGGCTCTGGACATCCCAACCGTTATCTTCTCCGCCTACGGTATGAACTTTAAAAACAATTCTATGCCACTAAACGATTTAGATAACGCCTTTTGGGTCATCTTCTTCATGGCAGCCTTCGGGTCATCCTGCGTTGTTATCTACTTTATCAGGAAAAAATGGTTCTAACATAGAGCCTCTTCTTTTCCCTAAACTACAAAACTAAAAAAATAATACTATTTATCGAAAGGTCATCTCATGGACATCCAAAAACTCACCAAGAAAAACCAAGAATTTATCCACATCGCAACTAACCAACTCATCAAAGATGGTAAATCAGACCAAGAAATCAAAGACATTCTTGGCAATGTCATTCCTGAACTTATCGAAAATCAGAAAAAAGGAATTACAGGACGTGGACTCCTTGGTGCTCCAACTGTTTGGGCAGCTAGTTTCTCTCCTGAAAAACACCAAAAACCTGAAACTGGTAAGCCTAACAAAGAAGTGCCAGAAACAGATAAAACTCCTTGGAAGATGTGGCTTGATACCTCACTCTTCCTTCTAGCCATCGTTGCTATCATGAACGCAATCTTTGGTTTCTCAGGTACACAAACTAGCTACGGTCTCACAACCCTTCTTTCAGTGTCATTCATTGGAGGCCTTGCTATGTATACCCCTTATCACTACATCTACCGTCACAATAACAAACCAAAAGAAGAACGTCCAAAATGGTGGTTCAGCATGACCGTCATCACACTCTCTTTTATTGCATGGTTTGCTCTCTTTAGTCTTACAGCCCTTCTTCCAAGCTACCTCAACCCTGGTCTTTCACCAATTGTAATCCTTATCATTGGTGTCATCGCTGGTGTTGCCAAATACTTCTTCAAACGTCATTACAACGTCCAAAGTACTTACGCACCTGCATCTTAATCAACCTCAAGCACCCATAAGGGTGCTTTTTTACGTCAGAAATCTTGACACAGTTGGCTATTCTATACTAAAATGTTAAAGTTAATAGACAAAAGAAAGAATTCCAATAGATGCGTATCAAATTCCCTCTACTAATCATTGCTTGCTGCCTACTACTTATGGCTTGTGGCCACAAGAATACTCAGAAAAACTATCAAGCTTACTATAGTTTTAACAATGTGACGACTTCCACTCAGGAAAAACAGCTAGCAAAAGCCTTAAAAAGCAAGGGTATTCCGACAAAAGACTGGGACAATCTAGCCCCTTATATTAGTCGTTACAATCAGGAAAATACAAATCTCCAACCTGTTGTCAAAAAATGGACCCAAAGTAAAATCGGCAAGGATCAAAATCAATTCGTCACCTTCCTTAATGAAAAAACTTTCGAAGATAACAAATCACATTTTACTGATGACTTAAACTGCCGACGAACATCGTTCCTCCTTCTTCATGACCTTATTACAAGCTCAGAGGACCTCACCAAATTGGACCTCCCCTCTCAAAACGAATTTATAGATCTTAAGTCACGCCACAAAGAGCTAACTTCCAAGGATCAAGCTCTCTATAGTCTCCTCTTTGGAGATAATATCAGCTACCAGTCTACGGATGACCTCCTTAAAGCTTGGAAAAAAGCTGGACTCAAGTTTCCAGAAAAGGTTAAACTCCTCTCAGTCTTTCAAAATAGCCCTGGTGATGTCAGCAATTTCCACACGGCTATAACTTACGAAAAAGATGGCAGTATCTATGTCTTTGAAAAACAGGACCCAACACTTCCTTATAGGTGGAGCCGCTTCAATAATTGGGCAGATATCAAAACACATTGGTTATCAAACCGCTTCAAGGTCTTCAAAGATAATGTCGATATCCTCGTTAACGACCAAAAATTTGATGATTTCTTAGAAAACACACTCTATATACCACAAAACAACCAACTAGCTCCTCAAGATAAATGAGAAGACCAGTTGGTTTTTCTTTTTCCCTAAACTATAAAATAAAACTCAGCACACAAGCCTAAAAATGACAAAAGCCTACAAAATCAAGGCAGAAAAAAATACCCTCTGTCGAGGGCATTATTTTTAGTCTTCGTTTACGTAAGGCATAAGTGCCATAACGCGAGCGCGTTTAATCGCTGTTGTTACTTTACGTTGGTTTTTAGCTGAAGTTCCTGTTACACGACGTGGAAGAATTTTACCACGTTCTGAAACGAAACGGCTAAGAAGCTCAGTATCTTTGTAATCAACATATTCGATTTTGTTAGCTGCGATGTAATCAACTTTTTTACGGCGTTTGAATCCGCCACGACGTTGTTGAGCCATGTTTATTTCTCCTTTATATATTTAATTCGTTTTGTCCATTCTTAGAATGGGAGATCGTCATCTGAAATATCCATTGGATTTGAATTACCAAATGGACTCTCGTCACGACCGAAGTTTGGTGTAGATTGTGCAGGTTGTGATCCACCAAATGAACCACCAGTTGAAGCTCCTCCACCGAATGAATTTGAATTATCAAATCCTCCAGCGTTGTAAGAACCACCACTGTGACCTTCACGTGCCGCACGGCTTTCCAACATTTGGAAATTATCAGCGACAACTTCAGTTACGTAAACACGTTGACCTTGTTGATTTTCATAGTTACGAGTCTGAATACGACCTGTAATTCCAATCAATGCGCCTTTCTTAGCCCAGTTAGCCAAATTTTCAGCTTGCTGGCGCCAGATAACACAGTTAATAAAGTCAGTTTCACGTTCACCATTAGCACCCTTGAAGTTACGACTAACCGCAAGGCTGAATGTTGCAACAGCAACGTTACTTGGTGTATAACGAAGTTCCGCATCACGGGTCATGCGACCAACGAGTACGACATTATTAATCATAATTTACCTTCTTACGCGTCAAGTTTAACGATCATGTGACGAAGAATGTCACCGTTGATTTTTGAAAGACGGTCAAACTCGTTAAGAGCAAAATCGTTATCAGATTCAACGTTAACAACGTGGTAAAGTCCTTCACGGAAATCTTGGATTTCGTATGCAAGACGACGTTTTTCCCAATCTTTTGATTCAACAACAGTTGCACCGTTGTCAGTCAAGATAGAATCGAAACGTGCTACCAAAGCGTTTTTAGCTTCTTCTTCAATGTTTGGACGAATGATATAAAGAATTTCGTATTTAGCCATTGATATTTTCCTCCTCTTTTGGTCTAATGACTCATGGTCTTTCGCCACGAGTAAGTGAGGTGCACTCACAAGATATAATTCTACCAAAGTTTGGAGGATAATGCAAGGAAAAAGTAAAGAGTTAGAAATTTTCCCTCATAAAAAAATTAAGCCCTATGCGTCATCTTTTCTCCGGTCAAACTTCATGCTAAAATAAGAGAATGCTTTATCATAAAAAGAAATTAGGAGAAAAACTAGGGCTTCCAACCTTTAACCACTACTATAATATTCCTATTACTTCCCTAGAATATGATTTAAAAAACTTAGGTCAGAGTGACGTCTACATTATCACTTTCAAACAGGACAATAACCTCTTTGTTGTTGACATAACACATCAGCTTGGTCATACCAGTCATTTTGATACCGTCTCCCTCTTTGAACAAGACAAGGTCTTATCAGGCATCGCTGCTGTCCCTTTGGCCTCTGTTCATAGCATACAAATCTTGTCTTTTCCAGACAAGTTACACTCTCTGGACCCTAGTCAGCGTCTAAAAAATCTCGTCGCTCTTTACTACAAGGATGCAGAAATCATGCGTTACCTCAAGACGACTAAAAATATCGGTGATCAGGTGGCAAGATATCAATTAGAGGCTGATCGACTAGAAAGACAGGATAAGAGTTTTGACTTCTTCAAGTACGCCAGTCGTAGCAAAATACGAGAAGAAAACGGTCTTTCGGAAGTATCCAGCAAGGACTACGACTTCATTCCTGATTTTCATCCCTTCTTAACCTCACCAAGAAGCCAACAGGTTCTAAGCGTACCAGTAACCTACTGTGATGACAAAACGAAACAGACCGCTAAAATAGACATCATGGGGTGGTATATCAAGGACCAACAACTTAAGATTCGTTGGAAACCCAAGTACATGCGCAAACGTCGATGGCGCTCATCACGTATCTCAATTGATATCGTGACCGACAACTACTTCTTCCAAGGACAAATCTATAGAGACAGTAGCGCCCCCATATTTCTGAACAACCTAAGCTTTGATAGCAAGATTCCTAAGAGCTTCCTGCCGCATCTTAAAAATCAATACCAAATCTTTATGGCTCTAGTCGAAGAACAAAAAAGACTGGCTCTCCTACGAAAGGTCCAGTTAAACAATAAGGATTAAGTAACTTTCAAAATTCAACATATCAAAAAGCTCATTCTTACACGCTAGAATGAGCTTTTAAGATTCTTCAATTGTCATTAGAACATCCTTTTGGAATTTTGTAAAAAATATTTTCATAAGGAGGAGTCATTGTGTGTCACCATTTTTATACCTAGCAATCATAGATTACCTCCATCAACTTACAAATAACTTTTTTGTATTGTAAATTTTCTATTACATTGGTATCACTCCCTAAGCTATTTTATGCAATAACTTGAAGTGTCTCCATTTTTATAACGTCCTAAATTCATCATCATAGTAATCACCTCTGATTCGTATGATTTGAGACCTATCTCCCCATTGACCACTCAATGAGATTTACTTGTCGCCGTTCTTATAACGACTTACATCAAACATCAACATAAGCGTCACCTCGGTACTTTGTTACAAGATTTAAGCATTTAACTTTTGTCGATAGTTTACTCATTTGGCATCGGTATCACTCCTTAAGCTATTTTACGCAACAGCTTAAGTGTCTCCGTTTTTATACCTACTAACATTTCTCATGAGCTTTACCTCACTTTTTGACGTTAATCTTGAGTTTAGCTTTCGATTTCTGGTGGTATCACTCCCTTGTAGCTATTTTATGCAACATTTTTAATCGCCGTTTTTATACCTACTGATATATTTCATGAACTCACCTCGTTCATCTTAAGAATATAGGATTTACGTTTCGTGTGGCATGGGTATCACTCCTTAGGCTATTTTACGCAACAACCTAAGTGTCTCCATTTTTATACCTACTAACATTTCTCATGAGCTTTACCTCACTTCTTCTTAAGTTAACAGATTTGAGTTTAGCCTTCGACTTCTGGTGGTATCACTCCCTTGTAGCTATTTTATGCGACTGAATTAATCTCCGTTCTTGTAACGTCCTACTGTCATGCGGTCACGCTCCTCAGAGATGATTGATAAAGTTATTTGTTTTGCCTACTGTTTTGTTTAGAGATCTCAGTCTCCGTTTTTGTACCTTGAAATATTGACTCTCACCATGGCTTTTACCTCCTTGATGAATCCTTATCTTCTTTACACTCTTAGTATAATGTAAACGCTTACTTTTGTCAATCTTTTTAACAGAAAAACGCATAATTTTTTGAAAAAAGATTTCTTTGCTACAATAGAGACATGTTAGATTTAAAAGAATACGGCATTGTCATGTGGGATGCTGAGAAAATCGCCTCTTTTCGTCGTACCCTCCTGGACTGGTACGATCGAGAGAAACGAGACCTACCGTGGCGAAGAACTAAAAATCCCTACTATATCTGGGTCAGTGAAATCATGCTACAACAAACCCAGGTTCAGACTGTCATTCCCTATTACGAGCGCTTTAAACTGGTTTCCAACAGTTAAAGATTTGGCTGAAGCTCCAGAAGAGAAGCTTCTCAAAGCTTGGGAAGGGTTAGGTTACTATTCACGTGTCCGAAACATGCAAAAGGCTGCTAAACAAATCATGGATGACTTTGATGGTCAGTTTCCAGATACTTATGACAATATTGCCAAACTCAAGGGCATCGGGCCCTATACTGCTGGTGCTATTTCTAGCATCGCCTTTGGGCTCCCAGAACCCGCTGTTGATGGTAATGTTATGCGAGTCATGGCTCGTCTCTTTGAGGTTAATTACGATATTGGAGACGCCAAAAATCGTAAGATTTTCCAAGCGATTATGGACATTTTGATTGACCCTGACCGTCCAGGGGACTTTAATCAGGCGCTTATGGACCTTGGGACCGATATCGAATCGGCTAAAAATCCAAGACCAGACGAAAGCCCTATTCGCTTTTTCTGTGCAGCCTATCTCAATGGAACTTATGACAAGTACCCTATCAAATTGCCTAAGAAGAAGCCTAAACCTATGCAAATTCAAGCTTTTATTATCAGAAATGCAAAGGGTGAATTTCTGCTCGAAAAAAATATCGAGGGACGTCTGCTAGGTGGTTTCTGGTCCTTCCCTATCGTGGAAACAGACTTTATTGGCCAACAACTCAGCCTTTTTGAAAAGGATGATAGTATTCTCGAGACAGTCTCTCAAAAGGCTATTTTTGAAGAAAATTATGCCCTTAATCCAGAGTGGACGAACAATGATTTTACACCTGTAAAACATACCTTCAGCCACCAAAAATGGACCATCGAGATGGTAGAAGGTAGCGTCAATGACGACAAACTCACTACCGATAAGGAGTTATGCTGGGTAGCGGCTGAGGACTTCGACCAGTTCCCAATGGCCACACCACAAAAGAAAATGATTAAAACTTATGAAGACAGCAAAAAAGGATAGCATTGAGTGCTACCCTTTTTGTTATACGTCACGTTTAGCGTGCTTCCGGCCACGCAAAGCAAGGTATACCTTTGAAAGAACTACTCCCAAAAAGATATAAAACAACTCCAAATAAGTCACATTTTTTGACATCAAAAATTCAATCATAGTACGACACTCCTTTTTATTAAGAACTCCTGTCGCTGTTCTCAGTTATGGTTCTATTATAGGTAATACGGCCAATAAAAAATAGTGACATAAATGTCACTATGACGAAAACAAAAAAGCCGAAACGTTTCAGTTTCAGCTTGTTAATCATTAGTCTACTTTGTAGAAGAAATAACTATCGTCTGTGGTGCCATAAAGTGACTACCCACCCCAGATACGATCCTTACTTTTATCTGACTGATCATCGGCTTTCTCATTTGGCGATGACATTACAGAACCAGTCAAAGATACTCCTTTGGGTAAGAATGCAAGCATTCCACCTCCAGGACCAACTTCTTTTGGTACAAGTCCTGCTTAAAAAAAGCCATCAGTGATTTTACCATATTCAATTGCTACCTTTGCCGTATACAATTCTATAAATTGGAATTAATTTACTTCATTGTCTCTTTCTTTTTTCTACATTTGTACACAATAAAATGGACTATACAAAATATAACGAACATAGACGTGAAATTTATCCAGATGTCCATATACGCGGACTGAGCTAAATTTTCTCTAAAGCTCGTAGACCATACATAAAAAAATGCAAGCAAAACTGTCGGTATGTACGAAACTGCATATCTTAGAACCATAGGCTTTATAATCAGCTCTGTAACAAGAGCATATGCCACTACACCTATTAAAACTATGATTGCTCTGTCTATTTCGTGCCAGTTTCCGCTCGGATCCTCATATATTCCGTTATATAAATACAAAATGCTGTTTAGCACCGTTACAAATGTATATAAAACCGTATATGCGAAAATCAAATTCTTATATTTATCCTTTTTCATTGCACTACTACTCCAGAAATTCAAATTTGTTTATCTAATTATAAAATAAAGGTTAACGATTAATCAATTTAATTATATAACTAAAATTAGAAATGTTTATTCCAAATTTATTTGAGAGCTGTTCTAAGTTATTCCTTCCTTTCTAAGTTCATAGATTAGAACTTGTAACTTGCTCTTCGGATGAAAGCCTCTGCTACCGGCCAAGGCTTAAAAAACCACCGAATAGTTCCACTTCAGCACCACCTTTGCTAGCTGACCCGACTAGCAAGTCTCATTAGTATATTAGCTACTGGTCGGGAACCCCTATCTAATATAACACTTTAGGGGGGACTTTTTTGATACATCGTTAAAAACTTTTCGGAACCACTAGCATATCTGGTGGTTTTCAATAGCTTGAATTGTCAAATTAAGTGCATACTTTCCCCATAGAATACTTCATAAGGTGTTTTCCAGTTAAGACATTTTCGTGGCCTATTATTAAGTTTGTTCTCCCATAGCTGAATAGTCTGATCATCAACCAATGTTAGATCACTACCCTTTGGAAAATATTCTCTAAGTAATCCATTCGTGTTCTCATTGGTTCCTCGTTGCCATGGAGCATGAGGGTCAGGAAAATAGACTTCAATGTTCAATTGATCACTCAATTTCTGATGATACGTGAATTCTTTCCCTCTATCAGGAGTTACTGTATACTTCGTCAAGGGTTCTAACATTTTTACCATAGCTTCTATTACCAACTTGCTTTTCTTAACAGCTACCTTTTTGATTTTTAGAAAACGAGAATAACGGTCTGTTAGAGTAACTAAACAAGCTTTTTCCAGTTTTACCTGCAACAGTATCGGCTTCCCAATCTCCTATTCTAGTTCGATTATTAGCTTCTTCTGGTCTTTCGTGAATTGTATGAGAAATGGATATTTTCCCTCTATTTTCAACATGACCTTTAGTATGACGTGTTTTCCCACGATGACGAAGTTTACGAATGACACCACGAGCACCATGAGATAGTGAGTTATCATCAAAATGACCTCTGTAAATGGCTCTATAGATTGTTTGATAACTAATAACAGTTTTTCCATACTCTATTCGCAACCGACCTTCTATTTCTTCAGGAGACCATTGGTAATTGAGAAATAGATGTTTGACGGTATTGCTTAAATTGTGATCTATTTCAAGCATACGTTTTCGTCCACAGTGTGATTTAGCCATATGGTAAGATTCCTGTGCATGACTTGGAGAATAGCTTCCTTCTTTTAGATGCCGCTTCCACTCACGACTAATACTAGATGGATGACGATGAAGTAACTTAGCAATTTGAGAAAAATTTAGGCCTTGCGTACGGTAAATGAGAATACTTTCACGCTCGTCTATGGTAAAATGATGGTAGCTCATAAGATTTCCTTTCGTAACTAGTTCGTTCAATTCTATTTTACTAGAAAATCTTATGAGTTTTTATTGTGCACTTATATTGTATATTCAAGAGGCAAAAAAGCCGGACCTCAGTCCAGCTTTTATCTGTCTATTTCTACTTGGTCATAAAGTAGGTGATAATCACCAATACTGCTACGATAGCTAGGACAACGGACAGAAATCCTAGCATGTAGCGCAAGAGAAAGTAGGTAAATGGAAAATTTTCTTTCATGTGTTACTTTGCCTCATACCATGTGCGGCCGTCATTCTCATCTGCGATGAGAGGGACAGCGAGTTCAACTGCAGCTTCCATGGTTTCTTTAACCAAGGCTTTCATCGCTACAAGTTCATCGTTTGGCACCTCAAGAACGATTTCATCGTGTACCTGGAGGAGCATCTTAGTTTTATAGCCACCTTCTACCAGGGCCTTGTCTAGGTTAATCATAGCAATCTTGAGGATATCAGCGGCACTTCCTTGGATAGGAGAGTTGATAGCTGTACGCTCTGCGAAGTTGCGGACGTTAAAGTTACGAGAATTAATATCTGGCAACTCACGACGGCGGTGGAAGAGAGTTTCTACGTAGCCCTTATCCTTGGCTTCACGAACCACATTATCCATATAGGCCTTGATACCAGGATAACGTTCAAAGTAGGTGTCGATATACTCCTTGGCCTTCTTACGGCTAATGCCAAGGTTGTTAGAAAGACCAAAATCAGAAATGCCATAAACAATCCCGAAGTTAACAGCCTTTGCATTACGACGGTCGTTAGGTGTGACATCCTCTGGCTTTTCAATACCAAAGACACGCATGGCTGTAGAGGTATGGATATCTGCTCCCTCTTTAAAGGCTGCAATCAAATGCTCATCTCCCGAAATATGGGCAAGCACGCGCAACTCAATCTGTGAGTAATCCGAGCTTAAAAGCACTGCATCCTCAGTCGATGGGACAAAGGCCTTACGAATGAGACGACCTTGCTCCAAGCGAACAGGGATATTTTGCAAGTTGGGATCCACTGATGACAGACGCCCTGTCTGAGTTAAATCTTGCACATAACGGGTATGGATTTTGCCATCCCCAAGGATATAATCCTGAAGCCCCAAGACATAGGTAGACTGAAGTTTAGTGATTTGGCGGTACTCCAAATCTTAGCTACGATTGGAGCAATTGGTGCCAAACGTTCAAGAACATCCACAGCTGTTGAGTAACCGGTCTTGGTTTTCTTAGTGTATTCCAAAGGTAACCCCATCTTTTCAAAGAGGATAACACCCAACTGTTTAGGCGAGTTAATATTGAACTCCTCGCCCGCCATTTCGTAGATTTCTTGGGTCAATTTATCAATGACTACTTGGTTTTCCACTGCCATCTCGTTAAGGGTTTGTCCCTTAACCTTAATACCAGCGATTTCCATCTTAGCTAGCACATTTGCCAGTGGTAACTCCATATCAAAGAGGAGCTCTGATTGGCCGTGTTCAGCCAATTTTTCAAGCATGACAGGTTTAGCTACCTGAAGGACCTTGACTTTTTTAGCTAGGTGGCTGAGCAAGACCTCTGTTTCAGGAACGGCACGTTTAGCCCCTTTACCATAGACCACTTCATCTGTTTCAAGCGGCAAGTCTGTATAGAGACGGGCAATGGTTGACAATTCATTGTCCTCAACGGTTGAGAGGAGATACTTGGCCAGACGTGCATCAAAATTAGCCGTAGGCAAGTCAATACCTAGATGACTCAAAAGGACCTTACTACGCTTGAAATCGTAGATATTAACAGCTTTAGAAAGAGCTGCCTGGAAGGCTTCTGATTTGAGTAGGTCAGTATCTGTAGACGCATAAATCTGCTTGTCGTTACCCCAAGCAAAACCGATGATAGGCTCTGTGTGATAATTGTCACCGAGGATTTCAAAATAAAAGAAATCATCAGGGCTGAAGTGATCTTCTGTCACTTGGCTTGGCTCAGTATAGGCCACATCAAAATCTTGTGGAACAGCCTCGCCACCAAGGGCATTTTTAAACTGAACAAAGCCCATCTCGTCATAAAAGGCTGCCAATTTTTCAAGGTCAGGTCCCGTAAAGGCCGTATCATCGAGACCAATTTCAATAGGAGACTGGGTATCAATAGTCGCCAGGGTCTTAGAAAGGAAGGCTTGTTCCTTGTCATTGATGAGATTTTCCTTCATTTTGGACTTCTTCATCTCGTCAATGTGATCATAGATACCTTCAAGGGAACCGTGTTCCAAGAGGAGCTTAAGGCCAGTCTTTTCACCAATCTTAGTAACCCCTGGAATATTATCGGACTTATCACCCATGAGAGCCTTAAGGTCGATGAATTGCGCCGGAGTAATCCACATTTTCTCCATGAGGTAGTCAGGTGTGAAGGCTTCAAACTCAGCCACACCTTTTTTCGAAATCTCAACAACTGTATTTTCGTCAGTCAGCTGAATCAAGTCTTTATCCCCAGAAACAACTGTGATTTGGTAGTCCTCACTGGTATTTTCAGCCATCTTAGCTAAGGTACCGATAATGTCATCTGCTTCGTACTGAGCCAAGTCATAATAGGCGATGCCACGTGCAGCCAACATCTCACGGATATAAGGGAACTGCTCACGGAATTCCTCTGGAGTCTTGGCACGACCAGCCTTATAGTCCGCAAACATCTCGGTACGGAAAGTTGTTTTACCCGCATCAAAGGCTACCAAAACATGGGTCGGCTGGATTCGCTCAAGCAGGTTGTCCAACATGAGGTGGAAACCGTAAATGGCATTGGTATGAAGGCCGTTATTGTTACGAAAACGGTCAATTTGATTATAAAGTGCGAAAAAGGCACGAAAGGCAACGGATGAACCGTCGATTAATAGTAATTTTTTCTGATTAGTCATAGGTTTATTATAGCATAGATGAGAGAGAAGGATTGGATGAGAGTATTTAAAAAGCACAGGAACAATTCCTGCGCTAGGTTCTAATCCGGTGAAAAATATCCGAGCATCTCTGCTTTCAAAATGGCTTCCTGTCTATTATTCACAGCCAATTTTGAAAAAATATTACCTAGATGATTGGACACTGTCCGTTTGCTCACAAAAGCTTGTTCACAAATTTCTTCAATGCTCAAACCTTGTCTTACTAATTTCAAAATAGCAATTTCTCTGTCTGTTAGGATGTCAATCATATCATCTGTTGTAAAGACAATTCCACCTTGATCAATGTTTTTTAATAGGAAAACCAACTGTTCAATATCAATACTTTTATCAATAAAACCCCTAGCACCCATTTCTTTCGCACGATGGCTGTACATCGGTTTGGAATATCCCGTTAGCATAACAATCTTAACAACAGGATCTTCTGCAATAATTTCTTCTGCCAGGGTTAAACCATCTTGTTCATATAGCGTTGTTAGATTGATATCTACCAAAACAATATCGTAATGATCACTCAAAGGATACTGTAATTTTGTGATTTCGTCCACGGTGTCTACTTTTTCGAAGTCATCGTAAATCTCCAAGCTCATTTGAATACTTTTACTAAACAACTTATGATCATCAATCAATAAAATTCTCATGGCACAACCCCTTATCAATTGGAATAGTAATATAGACACTAAATGTTCCGTTTTCATTTGTTACCGAATAATTACCGCCTAACACCAGTGTACGCTGTTCAATAAATCTCAATCCATAGCCGATCCTGTTCACAGACTCATCTGAACCATTTTCTAAATGAATATGAATCATATCATTCGCCGTCCAAAGTTCCAAATTACTAACCATTCTAGTTGAATGCTTAATGGAATTATTTGCAAGTTCTTCCAATAATCTATACACGATGAGGTCATATGGAGACAACAGAATAATGTTATCATCTACCTGAAAATGAATTTCCCGCTCCGTATGTGACTTAGCCACAATTCTAGCTATCATCTCACGATAGCTTTGGGCTATACCTTGTTTTCCCTCTACAAATGGTTGATAAGTATCTAGACGTTCTCTTATTTCTGTAATAACAGATTGGCTAATTTGATTGATCTGTTCCCTAAAGATTGGCTTATCCCCCTGCTTATTAAAATTTTTAATTGCAATAACACTCTGGAGAATGTCATTATGTAGGAACTCTGAAAACTGATTTTTATACTCTTCATCCTCCAGTAGCTCTTTTACCATTGTATTTCTTTTTAAAAATAAGGTTTTGAAATGCTCAGAGCTTCCTTCATTCAATTCTTTACCAAAAACCTGGAAGGACTGTATAAAGGCAAAAGCAAAAATCAGAATATAAAAATTAAGTAGTAGGAAGCTTAATTTTGCATCAAGTTGCAAAAATAAACAAGAGACAATAAACGTAATAATCGACCCAAAAAATATCCGAAATATCAGTCCGATATATTCTTTTTTTACGTTTTTAACAACTTGACTGAACTTTTCAAAGATAATCCTTAGGTGAAAAAAGCTTATTAAGATAAATGTTCCCAAATACCATATTAGTAATGAAACATTACTAACTTCATAAGTAAGAATAAGAAATATAGTAGCCCATACTGAGAGTATCACTAAATAGCGACGCTGACTTCCTAATATAGTTTTTAATTCTTTGGCATACATAACTAGAAATATGATAGGAAGAAGCGAAGTAAACAGTGAACAAAAGAAAGAGAAAGTAACAAATAATCCCTTATTAATAAAGAACAAGCCCTCTGTTATCAGAACAACAAGGAAGTAGGTTACAAATAACTCCTTACCAACCCATTGTTTTCCAAGTAAAATAATTGAAATAGCACTAAAAATCATCATGAAAAAAATAATGGGATTCAATAAATCTGTTAATAACATCACAGAACTACTTATGGAACTGTTTAAAATGAGCTGCCACATCAATAAATTGATACTGACATATAAAAAAAATTTCAGCAGGATTGATTTAAAATGGACAACAGAACACACATAGCTAAAGATAACCAGAATAGTTACAATGGAAAACATCATGACTGTCTGGAATGTGATTTGGGAAACTCCTTGATAAATCACCAGTAGCGCCAACACCTGACTTAAGGATGTTAACCAAAACAAGATTAATGGATATCTTGACAAAATATTATTTCTTATCATATAGCATCACCTATCTCCATTATACCACAGTAGTAATATCCCTTTTTTCTCTCGTTAACGCTTCTCTGTACGCAACAATCGTAAACTAATAGTATATGTGAACGCAATATATAGCCCAAACAATAACCAATAGATCATTAAATAACTGAAATTAAAGTCAACTTCAGTATTGGCATAATTTGCGAAATATCCTAACATACCTTTTGACAAAGCTATAAATGCTGGTAACCCAATCAATTCTGGAACAAGAAAATAAAAAAGAATCTGTTGAAAAAGAAGTCCTCTATTTTGCTTACTTCCTAGTAAAAATAGAATGTCGTAGTCTCGTTGGCTATCCAAGGTCGATGCAAGAGATTGAATGGAAAGAATGCTCAGTGAAATAATGGTAAAAATAAGTCCGACAAAAATCAATACAAGAACAACTACACCAACAAAACCAAGATACATATTAATCAGTCGATCTTTGGTCTGATAAACGTAGGCTTGTTCATTTCCAACCACATCTTCTTTTTTCAGCTGTTCAAGGAAATCCTTAATATAGTCTTTATTAGCGTTCTTCCGATAGATAGCATCATAGTTTCTTTGGTAAATAGATAGCCCATCTACAGTATTATCTGGAACAACTAAGGTTCCCCTATCATTATTTCCAACTGACGTCATGACATAAACATTAGACAAGACCTGTGGTGATGCAAGCTTAAGTTTTTGATTTCCAATCAAAAGAGTCTTAGTACTCTTAACAAATTTCTGTATCTGTTTTTCTGTCCCCTTATAATTGGCATTAACAAAATACTCACCATCATTTAATGAAATTCCTTTTTTCCCTTGAAGACATAACATCTTATTATAATCACTAACACTGATAATAGGAACTGTTCTATTTCCCAAATCCTTGTCTAATGACCATAACTGACTGGTATCTAAAACGTCTTTATACAAAAGATTACTTGCATAGATAGTAATCTCCGTATCCTTCTTGATATTTGAGAAATCAAAACTATCTTCCCTCAATTTAGATTTAATAGGAACACTTGCCATACTGTTTGAACCATCCACACTTTGGATAATTGACATGCTATAGGGGATATACTTTGTAGTTCATTTGATACAGCATTATAGGCACTTCCACTCACTGTCAGCAGAGTCATTGATAAAGCCATACAAAATGATAAAATTGCTATGGTGATTGCATTTTGATCAGCTTGTTTAAATAATTGTCTAACTTTAAATGAATTATATTTATGGAAATAAATACTATCAAATCGTTTAATGATTCTCACCATCGCATCGCCCATAGTGCTATAGAAAAATATCACTGCCAATACAAAAGCCAAAACTAGAAGTACTCCCCAACCTTTAAAGTATTGAAAATTTTGTTCATTACTAACGAAAAATAAGGAGAAGACGATAACAACAACTGATATGATAAATTCACATAAGACTACAAACCTATTATTTGCGACAAGGATTGAATCACTTCCCTCATATTCAGTAATCAAGGAAATGAGTCGTTTTTTTCTAAATGTTAATATGTTCATCAACACAATGATAAAGCTAGTCAATCCGTAGGCTATGACTAAGAGCAAAATAGATGGCAGATCAATATAAAATAATCCCCCAGTGTACCCGGATTGAAACATGATATCTGCTATTTTCGCAAGTATACTGAGAAAACCTGTTCCAACACATAATCCTAAAACAAGAGACAAAAGATTAATAATTAAGGTTTCAAATGATAGTATACTGACAATCTTAGGAGTACGCATACCTAAAACCGAATATAAACCCAATTCCTTTTTTCTTCGCTTTAATACGAAATTGGTAGAATAGACCACCAAAAAGATAATAATCATAATAATGACATAGGCTAGAATCCCCATATACTGACCAAAAATGTTAGTCATATTTGCCTTTGCACCACTTAAACTACCCATAACAGGATGATTCGGAACTGCATTGAAGGCATACAGTAATGCATATATGATAGATAGACTTAAAAAATATATTAAGTAAACCTGTAGGTTTCTCTTTACGTTTCTCAATATTAAATTAAAAAGCATAGTTTACCACCTCATCTAACAGTTAAAATTTATAGTTTCGTATTTCTGTAGGAATTCACAGCCCTACCCTTTCCAATATCGTACCATTTTATTAATCCAGAAGCCTGAGTATTTTCGGCAAAAAAAGAGTTGAGAAAACTTTTTCATGGTCTTCTCAACTCTTTTAGACTGAGTCTATTTCTTCCGATTATTTCTTCTCTTCATGAAATAAACAATCCCGATGATTAGTACTCCTAAGAGGAAAATAGGAGCATAAAATTCAAATGTACCAAGCAGTGCAGTCATAAATCATCCTCCTATTCATACACTAAACTACTCTACAAATCATAATAAGCAACTCAATGATATAAAATACAGTTACAAATTATAAGAAGTCAGTTCTACCTACTACTTATTTTAACAAACTATCTTTTAATGCGTCAATTAACATTATCGCTTTATTTACAACGAACATTATTACTTGTGCATTCAAATGAAGCTGTAAAAACATGTCCACAGCGTCCAGATGCAGTCAGAGAAATTGCAGTCCACCAACCAGCACCTGACTGTCCCTCAAGCTCCTGGTTAGACACTTCAAACTCGAGAGAATCAATAACTTCGTGTTCTTCTTTATTAATCATGCTAGTCCTCCTTTCCTTTAAACCAAGATAGCTATCCCTTTTATGGTTATATTGTATATTAACTTAACCTAAAAATAATGAGTAATTCATGTAGCAAAGATTAAAATATATTGCGTAAATTACTTAGTTAAATGAAGTAATTCAGCACTTTTAAGGACAATAATAAAATAAATCACAATCATAAGAACTTCACCCCAAAAGTTAGATAGAAAAAAACTAACTTTTGAGGTGTTTTTATTATGAAATTGACTTATGAGACAAGGTTTAAATCTATGAGCTTAGAAAGCAAGGAGAAAGCTTTAAGCGACTTTCGAATCAATTTGGGATGAAGATTCCTAGTTTAAAGTACTTGGTGAAATTAATTGATCGTTACGGAATATAAATCGTCAAAAAAGAATGAATCGTTGCTATTCTCATAAATTAAAACGAGAAATGATTGATAAAGTTCTGCTTGAAGGTTGATCACAAAGAAGTATATTTTCGGACTATGTTCTTCCAAGTGGTGGAATGTTGCCTAATTGGATAGCATAATACAAAAAATGGGTATACTATTGTGGAGAAAACAAGAGAGAGACCACCTAAAATGGGATATAAATGTAAGTATTCTTCATATCATGGAGAAGCTTATAATAAAGCAGAGAATCTCATTCAACGCCAGTTTTAGATGGCTTCAACAGCAAAATTATCGCTTACAATCTTGCCACGTCACCGAACTTATCACAAGTAAAAATGATTTTGGAACAAGCCTTCACAGAGGAGCATTACGAAAACACAATTCTCCATATTGATAAAGGATGGCAATATCAACACGATTTCTATCATCATTTTTGATAAGACAAGGGGATTAAGCCGTCCATGTCACGTAAGAGCAATAGTCCAGATAACGGTATGATGGAGTCCTTCTTTGGCATTCTTAAGTCTGAGATGTTTTACAGGTATGGGAAGATGTTTAAATCACTTAAGCAATTAGAACAAGCTATTGTAGACTACATTAATTATTACAACCAACGCATTAACGTTAAACTAAAACTTTCTAGCCCAGGAACATATCACCAAACGTGGGAATCCCTATGCCAGAAAGGTTCTCTTTAAGTGCATTCATAACACAGCTTCAGCTAGCCACACACGATTGCCTCTATACATCGTCTCATTAGAACAATGTATTACCTCATAACGCATAACAAACTTTACGATTATACTTCTACCCAAAATCGGTAAAATTGTTTATGCCATATTATTGTAACGCCTTATCAAAAAAATCACCAGATAAGGTGTCAGTTTAGTGTGCACTTTTTACACTAAACTTTAGTTCAAAAAAAGACAATTTCCTTAGTTTGACTATGGAGCTCAAACTATTTTTCATCAAATACCTTGATATACTTGACAAATGGTAGAAAAGGACTTAGTCCTTTGCAATACAGAACTAAATCCTTTGCTTAAATTATTTGTCTAACTTTTGGAGTGCGATATATTGTATATAGATATTTAAAATTCATTAATTATTTTGTATTATTCTACTACAAATCCTATGGGTCAGTATCAGATAAACAATAAATAACACAACCGTCAATCCGAGATACCTTAAATCTATAACAACATCTGTATTGGCAAAATTTGTAAAATATCCTAATAAACTATTTCCAAAAGCAATACTGAGTGGGATGGCCAATATAAAGGGTGTCAGAAAATATAAAAGAATTTGTTGGAATAAAAGTTTCTTGTTGGATCCATATCTATTTCCCAACAAATATAGAATCTTGTAATCACCAGCGCTATCGAGAGAATTTGTCAAGGCCTGCAACGATAAAATACTAAAGGAAATTACCGTAAACACGATTGCTACGAATATCATAACAAAAACAATAACCCCCATGGAACTGATACTCAGTTCCGATAAACCAAGCTTTGTTTGATAGGTAAAGTCATTACTCTCTCCCTCACTCGTCTTAAAATAATGTCTTTCAAGCCAGCTTTTTCAAAAATGATTCGACTTGACGCATATCTGTTTTTCTCTTTATATGTTGCAACATAAGCCATGCTATCTACTGACAGTTCTTTAGCAACTTTATCTGGAACAATAAAGGTACCAAAATCATTTGTGCCGACAGATGAAAGAAAATACACATTTTCAAGAGGTGTTTTAGAGAACGATTTCAAACTGTACCCACCAATAGTTAATGTTTCACCTTTTTTAAGAAAGTCTTTAATTTGTTTTTCTGTTCCTTTATAATGTTGATTTACAGCATATTCATCATTTTTGAGGGCAATTCCCTCTTTTCCCTGTATCTTCATTAAATGATTGTAACTTGACAAACTGATTACTTTCAAAGGAGTATCAGGTAGATACTTATCATGCGGCCAAAGATGATTGGTGTCAATAATATCTTTATAAGTACTATCTGCCTTATAAATAGTATATTGATACTCTGTATCAACCACATTGAAGTTAAAGCCATCTGCTTGCAAACAATCCTTGGTCGTCATATTTAAATAATGAAAATCCTCGCCTCGATAAAGAGAGACTTCCATATCGTATGGAGTGTAGGTCTCAATATCCTTTTTCATACTTGTATAGGTACTGCCACTAAAAATCAGTAGTGTTAATGTGAGTGTCATAAAAAGGGACAAAACTGCTATGACAATAGAATTGTTATCCGCTTGCTTTGAAAACTGACGAACTTTAAAGCTGTTATATCTTTGAAAATATAGTTTCGGTGTGGCCCTAATCAATCTCAAAATAAACTGACTCAAGGAAGTATAAAATAAAACAACCACAATCAGAATTAGTACAATAAAAGCTAAAGCATGATTTTTCAAAAATCTCAAATAACTATAATTTGAAAGATAAAAGCAAATCACACAAAACAATATCGTACTTATTGTAAACAGGAATATCTGCCATTTACCATGAGCTTTTGAAATAAAGGTTCCTTTTTTTTCATTATCTTGGATGAGACTGATAATTTTTTGCTTTCTAAAAGATAACACATCCAGTGCACCAATGATAAGGCTCGTCACCAAGTAACAGACAACTAACAATTCAACTGAATAATTGTCCCAAAATAATTTTCTTCCAAAATAATTTCCCATAAAGAAGTCTGAAGCAAGAGATGAGACAGGAATCAATATCATCAATCCAAACATGAGCCCAACTACTAATGAGAGCAAATTAATGAACAAGGTCTCACAAAAAACAACTCCCATAATATGATATTTCTTCATTCCCAAGGTCGCATAGAGACCTAATTCCTTCTGTCTTCGTTTTAGAACAAAATTTGTCGAATAAACAATCAAAAAAATAACAGCTCCAACAACCATATAAGATACTATTCCCATATATTGGGTCATGATGGTTGTTAACATTTTTTTAGAACCAGACAAACTAGTCATAACTGGATGATTTGGAAGAGCATTAAAAGCATAAAGCAGGCTATAAATTAATGTCAAACTAAAAAAATAAATGCTATACGTTTGGATATTACGCAAAACGTTACGGATAATTAATTTTGGATACATATTATCCCCTTATCTAGTCTTTTGATAAATAGTTTCCAAATATGCATCATTAGACATGCCATTGCGATACAAATCCTCGATAATATGACCATCTTTTAATAAAAGCATCCGCGATGAATATTTAGCTGCCGCAGGATCATGGGTAACCAGAATAATAGTAATCTCAAATTTTTGGTTGATTTCTTGTAATAAAGCCATCAGATTTTCCGAATTTGCAGAGTCTAGAGCCCCCGTAGGTTCGTCAGCGATTAAAAGCTTAGAATCATCTACCAGTGCCCTTGCTGTAGCTACACGTTGCCGTTGTCCGCCTGACAATTGGTTTGGGAATTTATTTCTAAGTTTGGAAATAGATAATTTTTCCAAAACTTCCTCAATTTTTTTCTTAGATAAACTAACTCTCTTTCCTTGAATTTGCAAGGGTAAGACAATATTTTCATATACTGTCAACGTCTCTACTAAATTATAGGATTGAAAAATATAGGAGATGTTTTGTGACCGATAATCAGCTAACTCACTGTCTTTTGCATGAACAATATCAAATCCTTCGAAAGAAATATCTCCAGAAGTTGGCTCATCGATAGTAGAAATACAATTCAATAAGGTGGTCTTACCACTACCACTAGACCCCATAATAGCGAGAAAATCACCTTTATCTACATCAAATGAAACATTGGACAAAGCATGGACAAGATTATCATCCTCACCAAATATTTTACTGACATTTTTTACAATTAATTGACTCATTAGCCAATCCTCCTACTTTTTTATTTTCATAAACAGTATAAGTCAGCTGACCTACATTGGCATGAGTAATTCATGCAGTAAAAAATTAAAAAGAGAGGATGACCTCTCTTCTTAGTGCTTGTTCTACCTTTTTTGACCATTTCTTCAAAGGTATAAGTAAAAAGTCTGAAGATAATACCTACCTTTGAACCCTAGTCAAAATACAGCTAAAAATGGCTAAAATTAACTACAACGAATATGGCTCGCAGAACATTCATAAGAAAAAGTGAAAATCCAACCACATCTTCCTTGACTCGTCATACGAATAGCAGTTCTGGTACCAGCCCCAGAACTTCCTTCAAGTTCTTGTTGTGCAACTTCGAACTCTAGAGAATCAATTACTTTATCGTTTCCAAGCATATGTTCAATCTCCTTTCCTTTAAATAAAAGTAGCTACCTTTTATGGTTATATTCTACAACCATAAGATAAAAAATAAATGAGTATTTTATGCAATTTAAAGTTACTCACACAAAATACTCATTTAATTTATGTGCCAATTTCATACTGACGTCTATATAAGCCCTTAGAATTTAACATTAATTCCTTATGATTTCCCTCTTCTAAAATACAACCGTCTTCAAGTACAAAAATTTTATCGGAATCGATAATGGTGGATAAACGATGTGCAATAATTATTGTTGTAATACCTCTTTTCTTTAAATTATCCATTATAGACTTCTCATTGAGATTATCTAGATAGCTGGTCGCCTCATCAAGCAAAATGATTTTAGGTTTTTTCACTAATGCCCTTGCTAAGATTAACCTTTGTCTCTGACCACCTGATAAGTTCATTCCCATTTCAGAAACCAATGTTTGATACCCCATCGGCATTTTTTTAATCTCATCATGAATATTAACCAGCTTACAGGCTTCCATAATCTGACTATCGTCAATATTCATATCACCAACTATATTTTCCTTGATTGTTTTATTAAATAGAGTCATGTCTTGCGGAACAATACCGATCTGTTGTCTAACCATTTTTTTATTTAAGATACGAAAATCGATATTATCATAGTAAATGCTACCACAATTAGGCTCATATAGGCCTACAAGTAGTTTTGATAGTGTGCTCTTCCCCGAACCAGAACCACCAACAATTGCAACTTTCTCCCCCTTCTTGATCGTCAGATTCAATGAGTTTAAAATTACCTTACTATCTTTCGTGTATGAGAATGTAACATCTTCAAATCTTATATTTCCTTCTAATTCATGAATCATATAACCTAGTTTCTCTTCGTCTTGTTCAATAATTTCCAATACTCTTGATAGGTAGGGCTTGCTATTATAAAATGAAACAAACGTATTAAAAATACTATTTACTTTTCCAAAAAGTATCGTTGATAATGAATAAATAGAAAATAGTTTTCCAAAATTACCAAGGCCAAGTCCACTCAAATGCATTGAAAAAAGTAAAATAATAAATGGCGAAGTGAAAGAGAAGGTCTCAAATATAGTACTAACAACACTTACGAAATAACCGTTATCCTTGTAGCGATAAATATATTTACTAAATTTCTCATCCCATTGAGATTGAATCTGTTCTTCAAACCCCTCCATCTTTATCCCTAGCATAGAATAAATGATTTCAATTTGTTTATTTTTGAACATCATTTTGACTTCTTATAAGAGCCTTATTTTTTTGCTCGATTGAACTATTAGTAATCATTAATAAGAAAAAAATTTACTATTAACAAAATCAAGCTAATTCCACATAGTATAGGATTTAAAATCAATAAATAAATAAGCACACAAGCTCATCCCTATATCTAATATCCCCAATAGAAATTGATTTGCAAATAACTCTCTTATTCTTACTAGATTATTAATAGAATAAACGAGATCACCTCGACTATGAGTGGAATAAAATTTATACGGTAATCTAAATAATTTAGACAAAACTGATCGATTTAGCGTAGAATCCACTTCTGTTGTTAATCGAATCGAAAACAACTTCTGGAACAATTTCACTAACAAGTATATTACTAGAAAACTAATAATATATAATAACATACTTATTAGACTAATCTGACTTTTGCGATGAATTAATTACCTTTTGAATAAATAAGGGGAATAAAAAAAGGTAACTGCATAACTTGCTAATGTAAAAAATAAAAGAGGTAGAAAATACAGCCACGACTGAAAAAACATCTGATAAATTTTTTTATAAGATTCCTTACTCCTCAAAATCTCTACTTTATCACTGTTCGTGATACTAATCAAATAATTCGAGAATCCAGATAGAAACTCATCATAAGAGTATCTTAATCTGCCCAACTCGGGATCTAGAATATACACCCTATCATTTTTGATTTTTTCAATAACAATAAAATGTTGCTTTTTCCACAAAGCTATTGCAGGTAAATAGATACTCTGCAAAACATGTTTTTCTTTGGGATATTTAAAAGATTTACACTCAAACCCCATATTTTCAAATAAGTCAATAAGTTGTTTAAAGGTAGTACCATCTCTACCAGTCTCTTTCATATCCCTCAATTCTTGAAGCGTAATTTCATGGTCAAAGTAACTTGATACCATTGCAATACAACAAAGTCCACATTCTGTTTTTTGATGCTGTTCAATAAAAGGTATTCTTCTTTTCATTTAAGAACTCCTAACATAATAAAAGAATATCAGTCAAAAGACTTCTACCTTTATGTGAATTAGACATTAATATTCCAGACTCTCCTGCCAATAACCCCCAATCGTCCATCTCATTAAAAAGTCGATTTTCTAAGTACTTCCTAGTTTCCACATTTAGTCGTAACTCAAAGTCTCTCTGACTAAATTCTTTAATATTGTGAACGATAACAAGATTACCTATACTCCCATGACAAATAGACTGGTCAACCGATACATCTAGACTATCTATTTCAGAACATAGAAGCATTATCTCTTCTAAAAGATAACTGTCTTTATAACCATTTTTCCACAAGTAGTATTTGGCCTGTAGAATCCCAACAAGACCATTACACCACGAATAAGGTTTTGAATTACCTCTAAGAAGATAGGTTCCCTGGTTTAATTTGGTTGTTCGTTCTAATTTCAAGAAGTCATTTATAACAAAATTAATCTTTTCCTCAATCTCTTGTTGCTTGGTATGTAAGCTATATCTAAATAATTGCAAAATGATACCATAGTTTCCATGAGAATATCCCATATCTCCTGGAATCCACAAACCTTCATTTTTATATAACGTTATAAAGTACTTGACAATATCACTAGATAATCTTTTGCATAATTTAAACAATTCACTGTTTTCACTACAAGCTTCTTCCACCGTTAATAATACAGCTAAAATACCTGATAATCCACTTATAATATCAAGATCCTTACTTTCGTACATTCTGTCAAAAGTAATTCTAGTAATAAACTGATAAATCTTTTCTGTTATGGTTTGCTTACTCAAAATTCCTTCTCGACTCAAAATTACTAATAAATAAAAATAACCAAAAAGTCCATCAAATGCACCCAAATTCGTACTATATGTATCAATAGTATTAATATAAGATTCCACATATTGTAGTATCTCTTTAATCACTCTAGCATCAGCATTCTCTAACAGGCTTAAAATAACACCACCAGTACCATTATAGAGTGAATAATCCATTGGCATAATGTGATAGGCTCCCTGTGGTAATCCCAACATAGATAACCAGGACCTTTGACCATTTTTCTCGAAGCTACTTTCAAGCAATCTATTACTAATTAATTTTCGAATAGACTCCTCTGAGTTTAGCGAACTCAAGTGTCTATTTTTAATATTAGTCAATAATTGAAAACCACTACCCACAAACGCCATATTGATAATTCTTTGTTGTCGTAATAAGTCTTTTCCAGAAAAACGACTCAACCGATGTTGTATATCATCTAGAACGTTATATTCTCCGACATTTAGCTGATTCTCTATAGAATCGAAAACATTATTCTCGGATGATTTAGAATAAAAAATTGGAATATCCTGATGTTTTAATTGCTTTATTTCAGATTGAAGAAGCTTTTTCTGCTCATTATTTCGCCTATCAATTAAATCATACAAACGAATGAAATAAATATCTCTATCAATTTTATTCTGTAAAAGTTCTGGATGATAACTAGTTTCTAAAACCTGAACATAAGAATTCGTATTTTTATAAATGTGCCTCACATTAACATTACCAAAATACTTCCGAATCATTTGGAATAACTCGTTTTTGTTCATCATAATCAGGCTATAAATAATTTCAAATCCTTTATGAACCTGAGTAATATATCGTCCACAAGATACTGGATTTCCTTTATAGAACACGGTACTTGGTACTGATTTTACTTCTTTGAATACTCTTTCAACTTTGATTTCATCTGTTCCACTATTAGTTAACTGATGAGTTGCAAAAGGAGATACCCTTTCTTTACCTGAATTTAATGCTCCGACTTCCATAGCTTTTCCACTATTCTCAGAGTATAAAGCCGTTGGTAATAAGCCTATGCTATATACCGATTCCGAAATAAAAGACATTACTTCACTGAAGCAATCTTTCTTGGTCATCTGTTCTTGTGTATGAAGAATTGTCTCATTATCAATCAGATATGGTATTCCACCCGAAAAGATAATATTTTCACCATGGAAATCCCTAGATCCAAGCAAGTATAATACTGCTAGTAATTTTCCCATATTGGTATAAAAGTCTTTCACTTCATCAACTGTATGACACTCTCTAGGTGCAATAAATTCAACATAACTATGATTATTAAGTGTAAGCGTTTTAGGTACAAAAAGTATCTTGTGTCCAAAACACTTATAAAAATCCTCAGAAAAACTAGATAGAGCAATATCAATTTCCATTGTTCTTGGCTTATAAATAAGTTGGCCATTTTCCAAGATTAGCGAACAAACTGTTTTACCCTTATTATGAGTATCCCCTTCACTAAATTTTATCTTCTGTAAATCAATCTTATCTAGATTAAACTGTTGCACGATTTGTCCATAATCATTTGATATATTAAATAAAATTTCCTTTGTATAGGTACAGATTTGGATTGTTTTTTTCAGTTAATAATTCAAATAAAACAGGATATTTTTTTGATAAAAAGGCAACCAGATAATCTTCATCTGTTATCAACTCCTTAAGGAAATATTGATATCGGTCAAATTTATCATTACCAATAAGTCTTTTTTGAAATTCGTAAAGAGTTAATTTCTACCACGACTGTTCTATACGAAATATTCATACACGTTGAAAAAAACATAGTTTTTCAATGGATTTAAAAAAATTCAATTTTATCCTGAATAAAATCAAATTGATCAACAGCATCCTCTAGATCCTCTAATAGAGGATTACAAATTGAGTTTATATAAATCTATCCAATGAATTTCATTGGATAGATTTGAACGCATCTGATAGTTCTTCCAAGAAGACTCAAAGGTTAATTTTTGAATCTCTTCTAAATAACACTTGTGTTTTTTCTTCCAACTATCTAGTGTTTCACCACTCACTTCAGAAAGAAAGCAATCCAATTCTTCCTCATTTGATACAGAATCAATCAATTTTACCCAATTTTGTATAATATCATCACTCATACTAAGTACTCCTATCTAATTAATTCTCAGTAAAATGCTAACACTGTATTTGTAAATAATCATGAGTAAAATATGCATAGATTTACTATTTTTGTGAGCAAATCAATTCATTCCACCACCCCTCCCCTCTTGACAGGGTGTGCTATAATAGAAGCTATGAACACGAAGATTTTAGACCAATTAGAATTTAACAAGGTCAAGGACCAGTTCACAGAATACCTGCAGACTGAACAGGCTCAGGCGGAGTTGCGTGACTTGGTGCCTATGACCAATCCAGAAAGAATTCAAAATCAATTTACAGAAATTCAAGAAATGGCCGAGATTTTCGTAGAACACCATGGCTTTGCTATTGGTAGTTTGCGAGATATTTCTGAGCCCTTGCGTCGCTTGGAACTGGATGCTGACCTCAACATTCAGGAGCTTATTGCCATCAAGAAGGTGCTGCAAGCTTCAGCTGACCTTGGTCGCTTCTACGCTGACCTTGAAAATGTTGAGCTCGTCGCTCTTAAACGTCTTTTCGAAAAGATTGAAGCTTTCCCAAGTCTACAAGGCAGCCTTCAAAGTATCAATGATGGTGGTTTCATTGAGCATTTTGCTAGCCCTGAGTTACAAATATCCGTCGTCAACTCAAATCTTGCGATGATGCCATTCGCCAGACCTTGCAAGACATTCTCAAGAAATCTGGCCACATGTTGGCTGAGAGTTTGATTGCTAGTCGTAATGGTCGTTCAGTGCTTCCTGTCAAAAATACCTACCGTAACCGTATTGCTGGGGTTGTGCATGACATCTCAAGCTCTGGAAACACCGTTTATATCGAGCCACGCGCCGTTATCCAGCTTAACGAAGAAATTACACAATTACGTGCAGACGAACGCCATGAGATGGCCCGCATCCTGCATGAACTGTCTGATCAACTCCGTCCTCAAGCTGCCACTATTGCCAACAACGCTTGGATTTTGGGCCACATGGACTTTATTCGTGGGAAATACCTCTATCTCCAAGATAAGAAAGCGGTTATTCCAAAGATTAGTGACAACCAAACACTCCAACTGCTTAACGTTCGTCACCCTCTTTTGGTCAATCCAGTAGCCAACGATTTGAGATTTGATGAGGACCTCACAGCCATTGTCATCACAGGTCCCAATACCGGTGGTAAAACGGTCATGCTTAAAACTCTGGGATTAGCTCAACTGATGGCTCAATCTGGTCTTCCAATTTTGGCTGATAAGGGTAGTCGTGTAGCCATTTTCCAAGAGATTTTTGCGGACATCGGGGATGAACAGTCTATTGAACAGAGTTTGTCAACCTTCTCTAGTCACATGACTCACATCGTCGAGATTCTGGACGCTGCCGACAGCAACAGTCTTGTCTTGGTCGATGAGCTTGGGGCTGGTACTGACCCTCAGGAAGGTGCTAGTCTAGCCATGGCAATCCTAGAGCACCTCCGTTTGAGCCAGATTAAGACTATGGCTACCACCCACTATCCTGAGCTTAAGGCTTATGGGATTGAGACGAAACATGTGGAAAATGCCAGCATGGAGTTTGACACAGCAACTCTAAGCCCTACCTATCGTTTTATGCAGGGGGTTCCTGGTCGTTCTAACGCCTTTGAAATCGCTCGTCGCCTCGGCTTGAACGAGATTATTGTCAAGGAAGCAGAAAACCTCACGGATACTGATAGTGATGTCAACCGTATCATCGAGCAACTTGAAGCCCAAACTGTGGAAACACAAAAACGTCTGGAACACATCAAAGACGTTGAGCAAGAGAACCTTAAATTCAACCGTGCGGTCAAGAAACTCTATAACGAATTCTCCCATGAGTACGACAAGGAACTTGAAAAAGCTCAAAAAGAAATTCAAGAGATGGTTGATACTGCTCTGGCTGAAAGTGACAGCATTCTCAAAAATCTCCACGATAAGAGTCAACTCAAGCCTCATGAAGTTATCGATGCTAAAGGGAAACTCAAGAAACTTGCCCCACAAGTGGATCTCTCTAAGAATAAGGTTCTTCGTAAGGCTAAGAAAGAAAAGGCTGCGCGTGCCCCTCGTGTCGGAGATGATATCATCGTTACTGCTTATGGTCAACGTGGTACGCTTACCAGTCAAGCCAAAAATGGTAACTGGGAAGCCCAAGTGGGTCTCATCAAGATGACCCTCAAGGCGGATGAATTCACTCTGGTGCGTGCCCAAGCCGAAGCCCAACAACCTAAGAAGAAACAGATTAACGTGGTTAAAAAAGCCAAGAAGGCATCTGGTGGACCTCGTGCCCGTCTGGACCTTCGTGGTAAACGATACGAAGAAGCTATGCAAGAGCTTGATGCCTTTATTGACCAAGCCCTACTTAATAACATGAGTCAGGTGGACATCATCCACGGTATTGGTACAGGTGTCATCCGTGATGCTGTTACCAAATATCTCCGCCGTCATCGCCATGTTAAAAGTTTTGAATATGCCCCACAAAGTGCCGGTGGTTCCGGATGTACCATTGCAACCTTAGGGTAAAAATAGTTAAGAAAGACTGGGACCTTGTGTCCGGTCTTTTTCATATCCTACCAAAACAAAGAACAAAAAAGTCTCCCTTAATCAAGGAAGACTTCTTTTTTCTATATCACACTTGTCCACAAATGCTGGATAATCTGACTAACTGGAAAATAACCATTAATCAAGATACGTAAAACCCAGCTCGATGACAAGAGCGTTTGAATGTTGTTCATAGGAACAGTCGCAAGAATATTCCCCAACATAGTCAAAGGCACAAGACTCACTAAGGTGGCCAAGACACCACCTACCACTTGGTAACGTCTCTGATCAAGTCGCTCAATTCTCACAAAATGGAAGAAAATACCAAGAAAGCGTAAGCCATAATAGGTTATACAGTAGATAGCAAAATAAGCAACACCCGCATAATAGACACGGTCAAGTGAAAAGATGTTCTGATCTTTAAAGAAAGCTATACTAGCATCTTTTGTTGGATTGGTATAAGGCACCCAAAGATTGATAGCCTCTCCTAGCGACCGGTAGAAATAGGCCGCCACACACATGGCGATAATGACTGAAACCACGTAATAAGCTTGCATAAAGAGGCCTCGACGATAGCCAATGTAGAAATTCCAAGCCATAATGGCTAAGACAAGGAGTCCAATCATGCGTCATCCTCATCGTCATTTGTAGCTGTCGCCTTAACCTTAAGCTGCTCAAGTTGCTTAGCTCTCAACGTTTCCAACTCTTTTTCCATATCTTCAACTTGAATTTCGCGTTCCAACTGAGTCGACAAAGAATTGATAGCCATTAGGATAGCGATTGTTTCATTGTCAGCATTTTTCATCTGCTCTTTGATAATTTTATATTTCTCGTGGGCAACACGCTCCACCTCTTCCATGAATAGGTTGTCCTTATCAGTTGTTAGCGTGAGGTTCTTCTCTCCAAAATGAAATTTGTAACGGTTCTTATTTGCCATTTGCTTGTTAGCTGCCAATCAATGGTGGTCGCGGATTCGCCACCGCAGCTTCTCCTTATTTATTGCTTTTATATCGCCATTTTTTAGCAAGATTCAGGCACTTACTCTGAGGCGTGTTCGATACTTAAATGCCAACCCATTTTCTCTAATTGTGGAAAAAAGAGCATGGTTAGGCATTCTCTTTCTAATCATTATATCCTAAATTTTAACTTTCGTAAATTTTAGACTTTGCACTTCTCTAGAAAAATAATTTTCAGAGATTCCGAGTCTGTAAAATATCTACCAATTCTCCTTTTTTGTGCTAAAATAGATTTCATGGGCACAATCGTATTAAAAATGACAGCAGAGCAGATTTCGACACTCCAAAAGGACCTGACAAACTATGCAACTGCGACTAAAAATCCTTATGCAAGTTTTTCAGCCAAGGTCGATGGAATAAGTGTCATCGCCTATACTTCAGGAAAGGTAACTTTCCAAGGAGCTAAGCCAGAAGTCTTGGCTAGCCGTTTTGGATACCAAGCTGAACCCAAGCATTCGCCTGATGGGCAAAACCTAGCCCTAGTTGGATCAGATGAAGTTGGAAATGGCTCCTATTTTGGTGGTCTAGCTGTTGTAGCTAGTCTAGTTACCCCAGCTGACCATGCCTTTTTGAAATCTCTTGGGGTCGATGATTCTAAAAATCTTAATGATATCAAGATTCGTCAGATTGCACCTATATTGGAGGAGAAAATTCCTCACAAGGCACTTCTTCTTTCGCCTAGAAAGTACAATGAAGTGGTCGGAGACGGTAAGAGTCATAATGCTGTGTCCGTTAAAGTAGCTCTCCACAATCAGGCTATCTTTCTATTGTTACAATCAGGTGCTAAACCAGATAAGATTGTCATTGATGCCTTCACCAGTGAGAAAAATTATCAGAAATACCTCAAGAATGAACTCAATCGCTTTGACTTTCCTATCACTTTAGAAGAAAAGGCTGAGGGGAAATACTTAGCTGTCGCGGTGAGCTCTATCATCGCTCGCAATCTCTTCCTGGAAAATTTGGACAAACTCAGCCAAGAGGTTGGCTACACCCTTCCTTCAGGTGCTGGTGCTAAATCTGACCAGGTCGCAACTAAGCTTCTTCAAGCCTACGGAGATCAGGCTCTCCAAGCTACTGCTAAATATCATTTCGCCAATACCAAAAAAGCCTACCAACGCTTAAAATAACCCTGAAAGGCCTTAACTATGAAAAACAAATGGACCCAATACTTCCTCATTTTACTTCGTGAATGGGGACTCTTTATCCTCTTTATCACATTTTTCCTTTTGACTCGCCTCTTCCTTTGGCTCCCTGTCCAGGTTGACGGCCACTCAATGGATCCTACTCTAGCCAATAATCAACGTGTTATCGTTTTGAAACACACATCTATTGAACGCTTCGATATTGTCGTTGCCAAGGAAGTCGAAGACGGTAAGACGAAACAAATCGTCAAACGTATCATCGGTATGCCAGGTGATACCATTACCTATCAAAATGATAAACTTACTGTCAACGGTAAAGAAGTCAAGGAAGAATACCTCAAAGAATTCCAAGCTGCCTTTGCCAAGGATAAGCTACAAAAAGAATATGCTTACAACGATGACAAGAGCAAGAGTAGCTACTTCCAACAACTAGCTAAGGATGCCAAGGCTTTTACAACCAATGCTGACGGCAACACGACCTTCTCTGTCACTGTTCCTGAAGGCAAATATTTCCTACTTGGAGACAACCGTATTGTTTCCAAAGATAGTCGAGTAGTTGGTTACTTTGACAAGAGTGCTCTTGTAGGGGAAGTTAAATTCCGCTTCTGGCCACTTAATAAAATTGGTACCGTTGAGGATAACTAAAAACACTAAATAAGATAAGGTTGGGGGAACCCAGCCTTATTATGTATCTAGGAAAAACACATGCAAGAATTTTATTTTTCAGGAACTATCGAACGCGTCATTTTCGAAAACGCTAGTAATTTTTTCCGTATTCTACTCTTAGAAATTGACGAAACAGACAGTGATTTTGAGGACTATGAAATCATTGTTACAGGAACCATGGGAGATGTCATGGAAGGTGAAGATTATACCTTCTGGGGTCAGCTAACCAATCATCCAAAATATGGTGAACAACTCCAAATGACACGCTACGAACGGTCAAAACCTTCTGCCAGCGGTCTTATCAAGTATTTCTCTAGCGACAATTTTAAGGGGATTGGTAAGAAAACAGCTGAGCGTATTGTCGAGATTTATGGCGAAGACCCTATTGACAAGATTCTCGAGGATCCTAGTAAGTTAGAGCAGATTTCTAACCTTTCAAAGGTAAACCGAGAAGCCTTCGTTGCAAAGTTAAAAATCAACTATGGAACCGAGCAAATCTTGTCCAAACTTTCCAGCTATGGACTCACACCAAAGGCTGCCTCACAAATTTTCAACCAATATAAGGAAGAATCGCTCAACCTTATCGAGGAACACCCTTATCTCTTGGTAGAGGAAGTTCAAGGAATCGGATTTAAAATGGCGGATCAACTGGCTGAACGCTTAGGAATTGCTAGTGATGCTCCTGAGCGCTTACGAGCTGCCTTGATTCATTGTCTGCTAGAAGCCAGTATGGAAGAAGGCGACACCTACATCGAAGCCAAAGCTTTGCTCGAACGAACTATCATCCTTTTGGAAAGTGCTCGTCAAATTGAACTTGACCCTGCCTTGGTCGCTAACCAATTAACCAATCTTATCCAAGAGGACAAGGTGCAAAATGTAGAGACTAAAATCTTTGATAATACCCTTTATTTTGCGGAACAGGGCATCTATACCCACCTAACTCGTATCATGAAAGACCAACCTGACATCAGTGCAGAGGACAAAATCCAAGCAAGTCTTGAAGAGGTGGAAGAGGAGCTTGGTATTACTTATGATAAGGTGCAAAAAAGACGCCATTATCAAAGCCCTACAAAGCAAGGTATTCATCCTGACAGGTGGTCCCGGAACAGGGAAAACCACCGTTATTAACGGCATTATTAAAACCTATGCTGACCTTCATGGTCTAGATCTCAAAAAGTCTGATTTGCCTATTATTTTAGCGGCGCCAACGGGACGGGCTGCTCGTCGAATGAACGAACTCACCCAACTCCCTAGCGCCACTATCCATAGACATCTGGGCCTCAATAGCGAGGACGATTTCAAGACCTTAGAGGACTATCTCGATTGCGACTTGATTATCATCGATGAGTTTTCTATGGTTGATACTTGGTTGGCTAATCAACTTTTTGAAAGTATCTCTGATTCAACCCAAGTCATCATTGTGGGTGACCAAGACCAACTGCCTTCCGTAGGCCCTGGCCAAGTCTTGGCTGACCTTTTGCAGATTGATAACTTGCCAAAGGTTTCCCTAACCAAAATTTTCAGACAATCCGAGGACTCCACCATCGTTACCCTGGCTAGTCGGATGCGCCAAGGCCAACTACCCGCTGATTTCACAGAGAAAAAGGCTGACCGCTCTTACTTTGAGGCCAATGCCAACCATATTCCACAGATGGTTCCTAAAATTGTCTCTGCCGCTATAAAGAGCGGGATCGCTGCTCAGGATGTGCAGATTCTAGCTCCCATGTATCGAGGACAGGCTGGTATTAACAATCTCAATACCATTATGCAGGACCTACTTAATCCTCAAGAAAAGGCCAATCAGTTTGCCTTTAATGATATTTTCTTCCGTAAGAACGACAAAATTCTCCATCTGGTCAACGATACCGAACTCAATGTCTTCAATGGCGACATCGGCATCATTACCGATCTCATCCCTGGTAAATATACTGAAAGCAAGCAGGACGAAATTTACATGTCCTTTGATGGCAATGAGGTTATCTATCCTCGTAACGAATGGAATAAGATTACTCTGGCCTATGCCATGTCAATCCACAAATCTCAAGGGAGTGAGTTCCCAGTCGTTATCCTTCCCATCACACGACAAAGTGGACGTATGCTACAACGTAACCTCATCTACACCGCTATCACACGCGCCAAGAGTAAACTAGTCATGTTAGGGGAAATCGCAGCCTTTGATTATGCCGTTCGCAACGAAGGAGCTAAACGAAATACTTATCTCATCCAACGTTTTAAACAAACTTATACACAAGCTGTTGATAAGTCTGTCGAAAAGATTGTTAAAAACGAGGCAACAGACGTATCCAATCAAACCAAAAAGGAAAACAACGGATCCTCAGAACCCCTTGAAAACAAAGACATTTCGGGAAATATAAATCCATCTCCAACTCTTATTAACACTTATTCACAGCCTGTGGATAAGTCTGTTAACAAACCTGTGCAAACCGAAGAAAACTATCGTTTAACGGAAGATAATTGGTCAACTATAGATCCAATGATTGGTCTCAGTGAAGACGATATTGCTGCCTTTTTTAACAATAACTAAAAAAGACTTGGAAAGCAACTCACTAAGAGCAACTCCAAGTCTTTTCATTTACTAAAACACTAAACGAATCAGGGCCATAGACACTATACCGACGATTACTGCATAGAGCAGATTTTTGCTCTTAAATGCTACAATTACCGTTGGCACAGTAGCCAGTATTTCCATCCACTTAAACTGTGGCAAGTGACCAATCTTCTCAGTCGTGAGACTAGAGAGAATCAGAGCAAAGAGGATAGAAACTGGTAAGTAGTGCAAAAATCGAACAACGATATCTGGTAAGCCCTTGTATTTCACTAAAACAAAGGGGAGAATACGGGGCACCCAGCTAACCACAAACCCAAGTAGAATGGCAATGAGAATAAACTTATTGACGGTCATCACACATCACCCCCACACTACATCCAACTAAAGTAGCCACTAAAACAGCCAAAGATTCCGACAAGATGACACTAAGCTCAGATAAGCCACAGCAATAGATAGTAAAATCAAGAATAGCTTACGCACGCCTTCACCTAACAAAGCATCTATCTGACTACTTAACAAACCTATAAACATGGCAATCAAGGCAAAATCCAAACCAAAAAGCTCAGGATTAGGAATCATGGAACCAATCAAACACCCAACAACTGATGATACAATCCAAACCAGATAGCTGAAAATATTGTTCCCATGCATCCAGTTCGCAGAAATATCTTTATGATGCACATATTCTCCCAACAAGACACCATAACTTTCATCCGTAATCAGACTACCAATTCCCAGCTGATTCCAGAGGCTTGTTTTTGTAAAAATCGTCGTTGCATGTAAACTCATCAACATGTTACGCAAATTAACTAAGAAAACAGTCAAGGTTAACTCACCAAGGCTAGCTCCTGCAACTACTAATGCACACATAGCAAACTGAGCCGAGCCACCATAGACCAAGGCACACATGAGGCCAACCTCAAGGGCCGATAGACCAGAAGCCGCCGCTACAACACCAAAGGCTAGGCCAATAGCCACATATCCTAGGGCTGTCGGTACTGCAGCTTTTACACCTAAACGAAAGGCAGACATACTCAATTCCTTTCTAAAGGAACCTCTTACCAGACTAGTAAGAGGTTCTTCTTATTCTTCAAATCCTGCAAAGGCAAGACTTGGTTTTGCATTCAAGTCCAACTCAGCAAAATGTTTTTGATCACATTCAATAGCGGCTGCTAGAGCAATCATACCAGCATTGTCACCACAAAGACGGAAAGGCGGAATAACCACATCTACATCTGTGATTTCTTCAGCCAAACGTTCTCGTAAGCCCTGATTAGCTGCCACGCCACCTGCAACAACAAGTGTCCTGACAGGATAACGCTCCAAGGCTTTCTTAGTCTTAGCTAGGAGAATATCCAACACAGCAGCTTGGAAAGAAGCACAAAGGTCTTCTTTAATTAGAACGTCACCCTTTTGCTCTGCGTTGTGATGTAAATTGATGAAAGCTGACTTCAAGCCTGAAAATGAAAACTCCAAGTGGTCTTCCTTAATCATAGCACGTGGAAAATCATAAACATCTTTCCCTTTATGAGCTAACTCATCAATTTCACGCCCGGCTGGGTAGGTCAACCCCATCACACGCCCGACCTTGTCATAGGCCTCACCAACTGCATCATCACGTGTCTCACCAACAATCTTGTAATTTCCCGGTTCTGACACATAAACCAACTCTGTGTGCCCTCCAGACACCAAAAGCGCTAAGAGGGGATATTCCAATTCTTGAACCTCACGCGCTGCCATAAGATGCCCAGCCATATGATTAACTGGAATCAAAGGCAATCCGTGTGCCCAAGCGAAGGCCTTAGCTGCTGCCATCCCGACCAAGAGCGCCCCGACCAAACCAGGACCATAGGTTACTGCTACAGCATCTAGTTGTTCAGCAGTAATTCCCGCCTCAGAAAGGGCATCTTTAATGCAAAGAGTTACCACTTCCACATGGTGACGGCTAGCCACCTCAGGAACAACACCACCAAATCGTTTATGGCTTTCCACCTGACTGGCAATAATATTACTTAAAAGTTCTTTCTCATTTTTCAAAACGGCAACTGAAGTCTCATCACATGAACTCTCCACTGCCAAAATATATCTATCTGCCATTAGACTTCCTCTCGCCTCATGATAACTGCATCTTCTTGAGGCTCATGATAATAATTTCCGAATCCCTAGACTTTCAAAACCAAATTTTCTATAAAGTGTCTGAGCGACTTGATTTGAAGCCCTCACTTCTAGAAATATAGGCTCACTACGCTCTTCCAAATACTTCATCAGCTGACTAGCATAACCACGCCCCTGATAAGCTTTTAAAACGGCGATATTGGTCACTTCAAGCTCACCCACTAAATTTTGAAGGGCTAAAAAACCAACAACTTCTTCCTGATCATAAACATAGAAATACTCCGTCGTATCCAAAGCCAAGTCTGCTACCACTTGTTCTATCGTCCACGGAGATTTGTCATAAACATCCGACAAAATCTGATAAATCAGTTGAGCTTGCTCTTGGCTACTCAATCTAGACGCGCTTGATGTAGTTGTCACGGTTAGTCTCCTCATGCGTCTTAAGCCAATTCTCTTCCGCCTCAACCCGCTTCAAGTAATGTGGAACAAAAGCATCCACATCAACAGAAGGCAAGGACAAGCCTAAACGACCAATTAACTGGGCTGACGGAAGACTTGACAAGATAGTTGCTTCTGGAAGAATTTCTTTAATCTGATCCACAAAATTAGCCACTTCACCGACAAATGTTACCTTTTCAAAAGTTTTAGCTTGCTCCAGAACATCTACAAAAGCTGCATGGCAATCTGGGACGATAGCCTGACCATTTTCATAAAAACCAACGTAAACATTATTACGACGGGCATCCATGATAGGAATCACAACACCGTCAACTGTAAGGTCTGTCAGTGCCTGTAGACTTGAAACTCCCACCAAATCAATGTCAAGCGCATAGGCTAAAGTCTTAGCTGTTGCGACAGCCACACGAAGCCCTGTGTAAGATCCTGGACCCTGTGCAACCACAATACGTTCTAAATCAGACGGTTGCCAGCCTGCCTGAGCAACTAAAAAATCAATGGTGGGCATTAAACTAATACTGTGGTTCTTTTTTACTGTGACAGTTGACTCTGCCACTAGTTTCTCATCTTCTAACAAGGCTACTGATAAAGCTGTGCTAGAAGTATCAAATGCTAATATTTTCATTTTTTTTCCTTGTTTCCTTTTATGCTTTTCTATTATAACACAAGTCACTGTTTCCCAGAAACGAACATTTTCCAACTTTTTCCGCCATTTTCTTTATCTAGCCCTTATCTTATGGTACAATAATAGTAATTGTTAAACGAATCAAGGCTACTAGCTATTACTCATAAAGTGAATATCATAACGTCAAGTAAATCATAGAAAGATTAACTTGACCGGTTTTTTTATAGAATGGCAGAGCCTTTTGGAAAGAAAGGAAAACCATGATTTATAAAGTCTTTTACCAAGAAACTAAAGAGCGTAATCCACGCCGTGAACAGACAAAATCACTCTACCTAGATATCGATGCAGAAACTGAACTTGAGGGACGTATCCAAGCTCGTCAAATCATCGAAAAAAACACTGCCTATAACATCGAATTCATCGAGCTCCTCTCAGAAAAAGCCCTTGAATACGAAAAAGAAACAGGCGTTTTTGAAGTAACGGAGTTCTAAGACCATGGCATCAAAAATCAATCTAAAACCTGAAGAAGTTGGGGTTTATGCGATTGGTGGTTTGGGGGAAATCGGTAAAAACACTTATGGTATTGAATACCAAGATGAGATTATCATCGTCGATGCGGGTATTAAATTCCCCGAGGATGATCTTCTCGGAATCGACTATGTTATCCCAGACTATTCTTACATCGTTGAAAACGTTGATCGTGTAAAGGCACTTGTCATTACTCACGGTCACGAAGACCATATTGGTGGGATTCCCTTCCTTCTTAAACAGGCAAATATCCCAATTTATGCAGGACCACTTGCTCTTGCTCTTATCAAAGGAAAATTGGAAGAACACGGACTACTTCGTGACGCACAACTCTATGAAATTAATGCTAATACAGAGCTTACTTTCAAAAATATGAGCGTGACCTTCTTCCGCACTACTCACTCAATTCCAGAACCTCTCGGTATTGTCATCCATACACCTCAAGGTAAAATTGTTTGTACCGGTGACTTTAAGTTTGACTTCACCCCAGTAGGTGAGCCAGCAGACCTTCACCGTATGGCTGCACTTGGTGAAGAAGGCGTTCTTTGCCTCCTCTCAGACTCAACCAATGCTGAAGTACCAACTTTCACAAATTCCGAGAAGGTCGTTGGTCAATCCATCATGAAAATTATTGAAGGCATCCACGGACGTATTATCTTCGCCTCATTTGCCTCAAACATTTTCCGTCTGCAACAAGCTGCCGAAGCCGCTGTAAAAACTGGCCGTAAGATTGTTGTCTTCGGACGTTCTATGGAAAAAGCCATTGTCAATGGTGTTGAACTAGGCTACATCAAAGTTCCAAAAGGAACTATCATTGACCCTAGTGAGATGAAAAACTACCATGCCAGTGAGATTCTTATCATGTGTACTGGTTCTCAAGGAGAGCCTATGGCAGCCCTTGCACGTATCGCTAATGGGATGCACCGCCAAGTGACACTGCAACCTGGTGACACTGTTATCTTCTCATCTAGCCCTATCCCAGGAAACACAACTAGCGTTAACCGCTTGATTAATACTATTCAAGAAGCTGGTGTCGATGTTATCCACGGTAAAATCAACAATATCCATACCTCTGGACACGGTGGTCAACAAGAGCAAAAACTCATGCTTCGTTTAATCAAACCAAAATTCTTCATGCCTGTTCACGGTGAATACCGCATGCAGAAAGTTCACGCAGGCCTTGCTGTTGATTGTGGCGTTCCAAAAGATAATATCTTCATTATGGAAAATGGTGATGTCTTAGCCCTAACAAAAGACTCTGCTCGTCGTGCAGGTCACTTCAATGCCCAAGATATCTACGTTGATGGTAATGGTATTGGCGATATCGGAGCGGCCGTTCTTCGTGACCGTCGTGATCTCTCTGAAGATGGTGTCGTACTTGCCGTAGCAACTGTCGACTTCAAGTCTAAGATGATTCTAGCCGGTCCAGACATCCTCAGCCGTGGCTTCATCTATATGCGTGAATCTGGCGATCTTATCCGTGAAAGCCAACGCATTCTATTCAATGCTATTCGTATCGCTCTTAAGAATAAGGATGCTAGCATCCAATCCGTTAACGGAGCTATCGTCAATGCTTTACGCCCATTCTTATATGAAAAGACAGAACGTGAACCAATCATTATTCCAATGATTCTCACACCTGATAAATAAAAAAATGGTAGCCATCTAGCTACCATTTTTTAAGTTTAAATCCAGTCTAGAGCACACCATTCTAGCAAGTAAAAAAGTGCTATAAGCGCTTTTTTTCATTTTATGCACCTGGATAAATGTAAGATACTGAACCTGGTGTAGTTGAGTTTTGTGGGTCAAACCAACCACGATAGTTATTGATTTGTTGTTGACCTTGATAATTTGACTCCAAAATTTGAATTTGACCATCTTGACCAACTTGTGTTACATAACCAACGTGACCATAACCACCATCAGTCCAACATACAATTGATCCTGTCACAGGTGTTGAACCTACAGCATAACCTTGGCTAGCAGCGCTTCCTGCCCAATCGCCACCATTACCCCACCAGTTACTTGCCCATGGAGCGACTTCCTTAACACCCCATGTACATTGACCAACTGGATAACGATTCCAAGTAGCATCTGAATCAGTAGTTGCTACCTCTGAAGAAGAAGCTGCTGTTGTTTCCTCAACTGCTGTCGTAGCACCTGAAACTTCCAAGCTTCCACCAGGAACAATTGTTGACCAAATAGTCATGCCATTTTCAGCTGCTAATTGGTAAGGATCTACACCATACTGACTAGCAATCCCGAAGAATGAATCTCCATTTTGAACTGTATAAGTATCAGCATTAACTGTTTGTGCGACTGTAAGACCGAGCAATAATGCACTTGAGGCTGCTGCCAAAGCAGCTTTTTTTGTAGTTTTCATATTTCCCCCTGAATAAGATTAATATAAAATTAGTTTAACACTCTCATATTTTAATGCGATTAAGGGGGAATAAAGAAATATGACAAAAGAAAACAGCTCAGTTAAAACTACGTAATTTGTCCAAGAACTTAATGAATTTAGAAGAAAAAGAAAACCAGGCATAACCTGATTTTCAAATTTAATTTCTTAATAAATGTCCAAGTAGTTATCAATTTCCCATTGTGAAACAAAGGTAGCATAACTTGCCCATTCCATACGTTTCGCATCAAGGAAGTTTGTATAGATATGATTACCCAAAGCTTGACGAACCACTTCATCTGTTTCCAATGCTTTAAGAGCGTTACGAAGTGTTGATGGCAAATCAATAATACCTGCTTCCTTACGTTCTTCAGGAGACATTGAGTAAATGTTTGTTTCAACCGGATCTGGAGCATCAATCTTGTTGATAATACCATCAAGACCAGCTTCCAAAAGTACAGCAAGTGCCAAGTATGGGTTTGCCATTGGGTCTACTGAACGCAATTCCAAACGTGTACCCATACCACGAGACGCAGGAACGCGGATCAATGGTGAACGGTTGCTACCTGCCCATGCAATATATACAGGAGCTTCGTATCCAGGAACCAAACGTTTGTAAGAGTTAACTGTTGGGTTAATAATTGCAGTATAGTTGTATGCATGTTTCATCAAACCACCAAGGAAGTAGTAAGCATCTTGAGACAATTGCATACCACGTGGATCCTCTGGATCAAAGAATGCATTTCCTTCTTCAGTGAAGAGAGACATGTTACAGTGCATACCGCTACCAGCAATACCATATTTAGGTTTCGCCATAAATGTAGCATAAAGACCATGTTTACGAGCGATTGTCTTAACAACCAATTTGAAAATTTGGATATTATCACAAGCCTTCAAAACATCTGTATACTTGAAGTCGATTTCATGTTGACCAACCGCCACTTCGTGGTGAGATGCTTCAACATCGAATCCCATTTCTGTCAAGACATTAACGATTTCACGACGTGTATTGTCTGCAAGGTCAGTTGGTGCAAGGTCAAAATAACCACCTTTATCGTTAACTTCAAGCGTAGGATTACCTTGTTCATCTAATTTGAAAAGGAAGAATTCTGGTTCTGGTCCAAGGTTAAATGATTTATAACCAACTTCTTCCATATGACGCAAAGCCTTTTTCAAGTTACCACGAGGGTCACCAGCAAATGGTTCACCTGCAGAGGTATAGATATCACAAATAAGACCAGCTACTGCACCATTTTCATCACCCCAAGGAAAAACTGTCCACGTATCAAGATCTGGGTAAAGATACATATCAGATTCGTTGATACGAACAAATCCCTCAATTGATGAACCATCAAACATAGCTTATTTGAAAGTACCTTATCCAACTGTTCATCTGTCGCAGGAATTTCAACGTTCTTCATAACACCAAGAATATCAGAGAACATTAAACGCAAGAAAGTAACATTCTTCTCTTTGACTTCGCGACGAATATCAGCTGCTGTGATTGCCATAATAGGGGTCTCCTTTATAAAAACCAAAAATAAAAGTTCAAAGCGTAATTAGATACGCAAGTTACCAAATTGTTGTGACGGGGTCGTAAAACGGCCTTGCTGAAGGAGTTCATCATGCAAGATACGTCGAACGTCCGCATCTGTTAAAGCCGCTTGTTTTTGTTGGGCACGAACTTCACGCTCTTCGTACTCATGCTTAATCGCTGCAATATTGTAACCATCATCCAAAAAATCTTTGATTTCCAATAAACGATCCATATCATTTAATGAGTACATACGACGATTTCCAGCTGTACGTTCAGGTTGAATTAAACCTTGATCTTCATAGTAACGAATTTGACGAGCAGTTAAATCCGTCAATTTCATAACTGTTCCAATCGGAAAAACAGCTAGAGAACGCCTTAATTCTTTCTCTCTTGCCATGATCATCCTCCTTTCCTAACAATTATATTCTGAATATTTCTACATGTCAACAGTTTATGTTACTTTTTCTTACACAATAAACAATTCCCGAACATTATATTGTATATTCGCTCTAATTTAAGGATTTTATCAAAAAAACATAAAAAAATAGAGTTCAATAGAACCCTATCATTCTTATTTTAAGTGTTTAAGCAACCAACCATAATCATAATTAACAAGGATTGCTATAAAGACTCCACAGAAAGTTTCAAAGACTCGAGCAATAACATAAGTGAAGGTATTATCAGGTGGAATAGACAAGGTAATAATCAAAAGTGCAGCCACCCCTCCAATAACACCAGATGCATTATTAAAGGACACATTAATGATAATCGTCAGCATTGTCAAAATTGGAACCAATAGCAAGGTCACCCAAACTGAATGATTAAACCACATATTCACAAAGTAAAATAATAGCGACAAAAGCCCTCCAACCGTATTCGCAAAAATACGTGATTTACCAAACTGAATACTTCTGTCAAAGTTTTCTCGAAGACTAAAGACTGCTGTCAAACAACCAATCTGAAGCCCTTCCCAGCCTAAAGCAGAAAAAAGACCTAAAACTAGAAAGACAGCAATCCCCGTCTTAAGTGTACGCATACCAAATTTAAATTTTTTCGGTTCAAATTTCAATCCCATTTTACTATTTTAACATGATTATGAAACTTTTGGCTACTTCTACAGTATTATGCCGTAAAGTTCAAACTAATAATCGCAATTTTTTGAGAGAAATTTACTTCCCAATAATAGTTTTAGCCTCTATCAAACAAATACTCAATGAGATAACACAAAAAAGAGTTGGTTTCCCAACTCTTTTCATTCTAATAGACTTATTTATCAGTAAGTGCAGCCAATCCTGGAAGTTCTTTACCTTCAAGAAGTTCCATAGAAGCACCACCACCAGTAGAGATCCATGAGAATTTATCTGCACGTCCAAGGTTGATTGCTGCGGCAGCTGAGTCACCACCACCGATGATTGATTTAACGCCTGGTTGTTTCACGATTGCGTCCATCACACCGATTGTACCAGCTTGGAAGTCAGGGTTTTCAAATACACCCATAGGACCATTCCATACAACTGTTTTCGCACCAGTCAAGGCTTTATCGAATTCAGCAATTGATTTAGGACCGATATCCAAACCAAGGAAACCTGGGTCTACTGCTTCACCTTCAGTGTCTTTCACTTCAGTGTAGTCAGCAAATGCATTAGCTTCTTTGAGTCAACTGGCAAGATCAATTTACCGTTTGATTTTTCAAGAAGAGCTTTAGCAACATCAAGTTTATCTTCTTCTACAAGTGAGTTACCGATTTCGATACCTTGTGCTTTGTAGAATGTGTAAGTCATACCACCACCGATAAGAACTTTATCAGCTTTTGCAAGAAGGTTTTCGATAACACCAATCTTATCAGATACTTTAGAACCACCAAGGATAGCTACGAATGGACGTTCTGGAGTTTCAACTGCTTCTTTGATGTAAGCAATTTCGTTTTCAAGAAGGAAACCAGCAACAGCTTTATCAACGTTTGCTGAGATACCAACGTTAGATGCGTGTGCACGGTGAGCTGTACCGAATGCATCGTTTACGAAGATACCATCTCCAAGTGATGCCCAGTATTTACCAAGTTCAGGATCATTTTTAGATTCTTTCTTGCCATCAACATCTTCAAAACGAGTGTTTTCAACCAAGAGAACTTGTCCATCTTCAAGAGCGTTAACAGCTGCTTCCAATTCAGCACCACGTGTAACACCTGGGATAAATTTAACGTCTTGACCCAATTTAGCAGCCAAGTCAGCAGCTACAGGAGCAAGTGATTTGCCTTCTTTATCAGCTTCTTCTTTTACACGTCCAAGGTGAGAGAAGAGGATTGCACGTCCACCTTGTTCAAGGATGTACTTGATAGTTGGAAGGGCAGCAGTGATACGGTTATCGTTAGTAATCACGCCATCTTTTACAGGTACGTTGAAGTCAACACGAACGAGAACTTTTTTCCCTTTCAAGTCAACATCTTTAACAGTCAATTTAGCCATTTGATCAGACTCCTTAATTTTTTAATACGTTTTCATTATATCACAAAATGCATAAAAGAGATAGCAAAATCAGAAGGATTTCTAGCTTATTGCTAGTATGAGGCATTTAGCATATAATCTAAATAGAAAGGTCGAATATCCATGAAAAAACAGCTAAATAAAATTCAGAAAAAAGCTAATCAGGATTTACATATAATCCTCATACTTACACTTATTCCTCTTTTCTTCTTTCTTACCTTTAAACAAACTCTCGTTTCCTATATTAACCAAACCTCAGTCTCATTATGGACACGTTTAATCCTATTAGCCAGTTTGCAATTTGCCATTGCAGTTTTTGAAACGCCCTTTAACTTGCTTCAAAAGAGCCTTATTTTCTGTCTTGAATTGTCAAATTAAGTGCATACTTTCCCCATAGAATACTTCATAAGGTGTTTTCCAGTTAAGACATTTTCGTGGCCTATTATTAAGTTTGTTCTCCCATAGCTGAATAGTCTGATCATCAACCAATGTTAGATCACTACCCTTTGGAAAATATTCTCTAAGTAATCCATTCGTGTTCTCATTGGTTCCTCGTTGCCATGGAGCATGAGGGTCAGGAAAATAGACTTCAATGTTCAATTGATCACTCAATTTCTGATGATACGTGAATTCTTTCCCTCTATCAGGAGTTACTGTATACTTCGTCAAGGGTTCTAACATTTTTACCATAGCTTCTATTACCAACTTGCTTTTCTTAACAGCTACCTTTTTGATTTTTAGAAAACGAGAATAACGGTCTGTTAGAGTAACTAAACAAGCTTTTCCAGTTTTACCTGCAACAGTATCGGCTTCCCAATCTCCTATTCTAGTTCGATTATTAGCTTCTTCTGGTCTTTCGTGAATTGTATGAGAAATGGATATTTTCCCTCTATTTTCAACATGACCTTTAGTATGACGTGTTTTCCCACGATGACGAAGTTTACGAATGACACCACGAGCACCATGAGATAGTGAGTTATCATCAAAATGACCTCTGTAAATGGCTCTATAGATTGTTTGATAACTAATAACAGTTTTTCCATACTCTATTCGCAACCGACCTTCTATTTCTTCAGGAGACCATTGGTAATCGAGAAATAGATGTTTGACGGTATTGCTTAAATTGTGATCTATTTCAAGCATACGTTTTCGTCCACAGTGTGATTTAGCCATATGGTAAGATTCCTGTGCATGACTTGGAGAATAGCTTCCTTCTTTTAGATGCCGCTTCCACTCACGACTAATACTAGATGGATGACGATGAAGTAACTTAGCAATTTGAGAAAAATTTAGGCCTTGCGTACGGTAAATGAGAATACTTTCACGCTCGTCTATGGTAAAATGATGGTAGCTCATAAGATTTCCTTTCGTAACTAGTTCGTTCAATTCTATTTTACTAGAAAATCTTATGAGTTTTTATTGTGCACTTATATTGTATATTCAAGGTACAAAAAAAGAAGAGCCTAAGCTCTTCTTAATATACTATTGAATTATTTAGCAATTTTTGCGAAGTATTCAAGAGTACGTACAAGTTGTGAAGTGTATGACATTTCATTGTCGTACCATGACACAGTTTTAACCAATTGATGTCCATCAACAGTTTGAACTTTAGTTTGAGTTGCGTCAAACAATGAACCGAATGACATACCAACAACGTCAGAAGATACGATTGGATCTTCAGTGTAACCGTAAGATTCGTTAGCAGCTGCTTTCATTGCTGCGTTAACTTCATCAACAGTTACTTCTTTGTTAAGGACTGAAACCAACTCAGTTACAGAACCTGTTGGAACTGGAACACGTTGAGCAGCACCGTCAAGTTTACCGTTCAATTCAGGGATAACCAAACCGATAGCTTTAGCAGCACCAGTTGAGTTAGGAACGATGTTAGCAGCACCAGCACGAGCACGACGCAAATCACCTTTACGGTGTGGTCCATCAAGGATCATTTGGTCTCCAGTGTAACCGTGGATAGTAGTCATCAAACCTTGTTTAACACCAAAGTTATCTTGCAATGCTTTAGCCATTGGTGCCAAACAGTTAGTTGTACATGAAGCACCTGAAATAACTGTTTCAGTACCATCAAGTGTATCGTGGTTAGTGTTGAATACAATTGTTTTTAACATCGCTTCCACCAGGAGCAGTGATAACAACTTTCTTAGCACCACCATTAGCGTGCAAGTGTTTTTCAGCAGCTGCTTTAGTTGCAAGAAACCAGTTGCTTCAAGAACGATTTCTACACCGTCACTAGCCCAGTCAATTTGTTCTGGATCACGTTCAGCAGAAACCTTAACGAATTTACCGTTAACTTCAAATCCACCTTCTTTTACTTCAACAGTTCCGTTGAAACGACCTTGAGTTGTGTCATATTTCAACAAATGTGCAAGCATTGTAGGATCTGTAAGGTCATTGATGCGTGTAACTTCAACACCTTCTACGTTTTGGATACGACGGAAAGCAAGACGACCAATACGACCGAAACCGTTAATACCAACTTTAACTACCATTAGTGATTTCCTCCTTATGAAAATCAAATAAATATAATTTTGAGAGCAAGCTCTCCCTATTGTGAAAAGATTAACTTGAGCGCTTTCAATCTAACCTTTCAACAGTCATATTATATAATTTTTTTCAAAAAATTGCAAATAGAAAAGGCACTTACTTTCATAAGTACCTTAACTTTTATATGTGCTAATTAAGCTTCACCAGAGTTTTTCTTGATGATTTCTTCTTGAACTGATTTAGGAACATCTTCATAGTGGTCAAATACCATCATGAATGTACCACGTCCTTGAGTTGCAGAACGAAGTGTTGTTGCATAACCGAACATTTCAGCAAGTGGAACGTAAGCACGAACGATTTGGCTGTTACCGTGTGCTTCCATACCATCAACACGTCCACGACGAGCTGTAACGTGACCCATAACATCACCAAGGTTTTCTTCAGGAACAGTGATTGTTACAAGCATCATTGGTTCAAGAATAGTTGGTTGTGCAGTCTTAGCAGCTTCTTTAAGCGCAAGAGATGCAGCGATCTTGAAGGCAGTTTCAGATGAATCGACATCGTGGTATGAACCATCGTAAAGTTTAGCTTTGATGTCAACCATTGGGTATCCAGCAAGGACACCGTTAGCCATAGATTCTTCCAATCCTTTTTCTACTGCAGGGATGAATTCACGTGGAACCACACCACCGACGATAGCATTTTCGAATTCGAAACCTTTACCTTCTTCATTTGGAGTAAATTCAATCCAAACATCACCAAACTGACCTTTACCACCAGATTGACGTTTGAAGAATCCACGTGCTTGTGTTCCAGCACGGAATGTTTCACGGTAAGATACTTGTGGAGCACCAACGTTTGCTTCAACTTTGTGTTCACGTTTCAAACGGTCAACAAGGACATCAAGGTGAAGTTCACCCATACCAGAGATAACTGTTTCACCAGTTTCAGGGTTAGTTTCAACACGGAATGTTGGATCTTCTTCGGCAAGTTTTTGAAGACCGATACCCATCTTATCTTGGTCAGCTTTAGTCTTAGGCTCAACCATCAATTGGATAACTGGTTCTGGAACTTCGATTGACTCAAGAATAACTTTAGCTTTTTCATCAGTCAATGAGTCACCAGTTGTAGTATCTTTCAAACCGATAGCAGCAGCGATATCACCAGCGTATACTTGTTCAATTTCTTGACGGCTGTTAGCGTGCATTTGAAGGATACGTCCGATACGTTCACGTTTACCTTTAGATGTGTTCATTACATATGAACCTGATTGAAGGATACCTGAGTAAACACGGATAAATGTCAAACGACCTACAAATGGGTCAGTCATGATCTTGAAGGCAAGAGCTGCAAATGGCTCATCATCAGATGCTGGACGAGTTTCTTCTTCGTCTGTATCTGGGTTGATACCTTTGATTGCAGGGATATCAAGTGGACTTGGAAGATAATCGATAACCGCATCAAGCATCAATTGAACACCTTTGTTCTTGAAGGCAGAACCACAAAGAACTGGGAAGAATTCAACGTTGATTGTTGCACGACGGATAGCTGCTTTCAATTCCTCGTTAGTGATTTCTTCACCTTCAAGGTATTTCATCATCAAATCTTCGTCAGTTTCAGCAACTGCTTCGATCAATTTTTCACGGTATTCGTTTGCTTGATCAACGTAATCAGCTGGAATATCTTCTTCAAGAATATCTGTACCAAGGTCATTAGTATAGATTTCAGCTTTCATTTTAATCAAGTCAATGATACCACGGAAATCATCTTCAGCACCGATTGGCAATTGGATTGGGTGTGCGTTTGCTTGAAGACGATCGTGAAGTGTGCTTACTGAGTAAAGGAAGTCTGCACCGATTTTATCCATTTTGTTGGCAAATACGATACGTGGAACACCATACTCAGTTGCTTGACGCCAAACTGTTTCAGTTTGAGGTTCTACACCTGATTGTGAGTCAAGAACGGTTACGGCACCATCCAATACACGAAGTGAACGTTGTACTTCGATTGTGAAGTCCACGTGTCCTGGTGTATCAATGATGTTAACGCGGTGACCATCCCATTGTGCTGTTGTAGCGGCAGATGTGATTGTGATACCACGTTCTTGTTCTTGCTCCATCCAGTCCATTTGTGATGCACCTTCGTGAGTTTCACCGATTTGTGGATTTTACCAGTGTAGTAAAGGATACGCTCTGTTGTAGTTGTTTTACCGGCATCGACGTGGGCCATGATACCGATATTACGAGTTTTTGCAAGTGAAAATTCGCGTGCCATTAGGTTCATTCTCCTATAAATATTTTAGTTTACTTATTTATTATAACATTATTGTCAAAAAACGGATAGGCAGGACCTACCCGTTTTTTCACTAATATTTAACTGGTTTTCAAATGATATGAATAATATTATTTGAATTCAGAGTCAGCCTATTACAAATCCATAATCTTAGCTTATGAATATATGACTGTAATTCAGCTTGAAACTTATGATTACCAGCGGAAGTGTGCAAAGGCACGGTTTGCTTCAGCCATTTTGTGAGTATCTTCACGTTTCTTAACTGATGCACCAGTGTTGTTTGCAGCATCCATGATTTCTTTTGCAAGACGATCTTTCATAGTGTGTTCACCACGCGCACGTGATGCGTTAACCAACCAACGAAGACCAAGAGTTGTACGACGTTCTGGACGAACTTCAACTGGGACTTGGTAGTTTGAACCACCGACACGACGTGCACGTACTTCAAGTACAGGCATGATGTTGTCCATAGCTGTTTCAAATACTTCAAGAGCATCGTTTCCAGTTGCTTCTTTAATTTGCTCGAAAGCATCGTATACGATTGTTGCAGCAGTACCACGTTTACCGTCAAGCATTACACGGTTGATAAGACGTGTAACGATTTTTGAATTGTACAATGGATCTGCCAATACTTCGCGTTTAGGCGCTCTATTTTTACGACTCATTTTATCTTATCTCCCTTCTTATCCTTTAGGACGTTTAGCACCGTATTTAGAACGGCTTTGTTTACGATCAGCTACACCTGCAGTATCAAGTGCACCACGGACGATGTGGTAACGTACCCCTGGAAGGTCTTTTACACGTCCACCACGGATAAGAACAACGCTGTGTTCTTGGAGGTTGTGTCCGATACCTGGGATGTAAGCAGTAACTTCGATAAGGTTGCTCAAACGTACACGAGCGAATTTACGAAGGGCTGAGTTAGGTTTCTTAGGTGTCATTGTTCCAACACGTGTTGCAACACCACGTTTTTGTGGTGAAGATACGTTAGTTTGAACTTTTTTGTGGCTGTTGTAACCAACGTTCAAAGCTGGTGATTTAGATTTTACAACTTTTGATTGACGTGGTTTACGAACCAATTGGTTAATTGTAGGCATCTACATTCTCCTGTGTTTTTTTATATTTTTGGTTGATATGGCACTTGGTGACAGCCCATATCTGTGTGTACTTTTGCAACTTATGTCAGCACGTCTCTGTACACTTTTGAGAGACCAAAAGTAAAAAGTACCGTCTAATATAGTATCATTTTTTGATGATTATTGTCAAGACTTTCTTGTTAAAAAGAAAAATTCCTAATCGTTAAATTAGGAATACTATCGTAGATTAATTATTTATCAAAAATATTACCGACTTCAACTTCTACCTTCTGTGCTTTTACATCGATGTCAGAAACAGTAAGTAATGATTTATATTCATGGATATCACGATCGCCTTTAGCATTCTCTGCGAATACAGCTACACCTACTAACTCACTATCAAATTCTGAAAGCAAGCTAATCATACCTGTAATGGTACCGCCACCTTTAAGAAAATCATCAACAATAAGGACGCGGCTATTTGGTTTCAAACTACGTTTTGAAAGGAACATCTTTTCAATACGATCACTTGAACCACTAACGTAGTTTACCGATACGGTTGAACCTTCTGTAATTTTCAAGTCACGACGAACGATAACAAATGGAATGTTCAAGACATCTGCTACTGCATTTGCTAAAGGAACTCCTTTGGTTGCAACTGTCATAACGGCATCAATTTTTGTCCTTTAAAGGCACTGGCAATGATACGACCAACATTTTTCAAAATAGACGGTGTACTCAATAAATCAGATAGGTAGAGATAACCACCTGGTAAGATACGATCACTCTCGGAAAGACGCTTACAAAGATCTTCAACCAGACTTCTTGCATCTTCATCAGAAATAGTTGGTGTAAACATAACGCCACCAGATGCACCCGTTACTGTTTCGATTTCTCCTATTTGACTTTCCTCAAAAGCTTTTTTAATGATAGCAACATCTTCTGAGATTGAAGACTTTGCAGCTTCATAACGCTCTGCAAAGGTGTTGAGGCTTGTCAATTGATAAGGATTATTAATCAGATAGTTTGAAATCACTACCATGCGCTCACTTCGTTTTAATTTCATATGTTACCTATATTTTCTGTACTTTTTAACTATTATACCATAATACAGCAAAAAACGAACATTTTCATATAAAATGCTCGCTTAATTTCGATTTTAATCAAATTTTGGCTTGTAGAAGGAACGATTATCCATAGCAAAGAGACGATTTGTCATTTCTCCTGGACCTACTAGGTTAAGGGCTGTCGTCATCATCATCATACTGGCATCAAGATTATCAATCATATGAATAATTTCTGCTTCCATAATACGGGGGCGCACTGGACTACCATACTCTAGTTGTCCATGATGGCTGAGAATAACATGACGCAAACAACGACATCCTCACGCGTATCGTCAATATTGAGATCCATGAGCACCTTAGTGATTTCTTCATCAATCAAAGCAATATGACCAATCAAGTTTCCACGAACCGTATACTCAGTATTTTCAGGACCAGTAAGTTCAATAACCTTAGCTAAATCATGAAGCATAATTCCGGCAAAGAGTAGACTCTTATTGAGCTCTGGATAAATATCTCCAATGCTGTCCGCTAGGCGAACCATAGTAGCTGTATGATAGGCTAGTCCACTTTCAAAGGCATGATGATTTGTTTTAGCAGCTGGAAAAGTGAAAAACTCCTTATTATACTTTCGATAAAGGGCACGAACAACACGCTGCCAAGTTGCTTCCTCAATCTTGAAAATCATTTGCTCTAGGTATTCGCGTACTTCGGAAGGATTTACTGGTGGTTTCTCTTTGAAATCAGCTGGATCATTTGGCTCACCAAATGTAGGCAAGCGTAAGGTAATTTGGTTTACCTGAGGAGTATTATTATAAACTTCTCGACGTCCCTCCATATGCACTACTTTACCTGTGGTAAATTCTTCGACATTATAAGGCTGAGCATCCCATAGGTTTCCTGAAATCTCTCCAGTATCATCCTGGAATGTAAAGGCAATGTAATCCTTTCCTGCTCTTGTCTTACGTACCTCTGCACGCTTAATCAGATAAAAACCTTCAAAATACTCGTCTTTTTTCATTTGATTAATCTTCATGCTTATCCTCGTTTTCTAATCGTGGTAAATCCAACAAACTTTGTGTCGCACTGTCTTGATAGGTTTCAATTGTATCAAGAGCTCTAACAATTGCCCTACTCCTTGTGTTGAGAAGACTATCGACTGTTTTACTCGCTGTATTCAATTGTTTCTGAGCTTTAGCTAACATATCTCCAAACCTGCCAAATTCTAGTTTGACGTTACCTAAAATCTTACTAATATCATCCGCATTCTTTTGAATATTCAAAGTTCTAAAACCTACAGACAATGAATTCAAGAGTGCTGATAAGGTTGACGGCCCTGCGATAACAATATTCTCCTCACGACGAAGGGCGTCAAAGAAGGCTGGTTGGCGTACTACCTCAGCATAAAGCCCTTCCGTCGGCAAAAATAATATGCCAAAATTTGTAGTTTCAGGTGGGTTAAGATACTTCTTGTTAATATCCTTTGCAAATCGCTTAATACTAGTCAAAAGTGACTTACGGTGATTCTCAATCTCCTCTTTATTACCAGACTCATAAGCATCTTCCAGACGATAGTAATCTTCCAAAGGAAACTTAGAATCAATGGGAAGGTAGATATATTCATCTTTATGGTTTCCTGGCATTTTGATTGCATATTCAACTCGTTCACTTGAACCTGATACCGTAGGAAATTCTCGCTCGTACTGATTAACAGTCAATATGTCTTCAATAATTTGTCCTAATTGAAGCTCACCCAGAATACCTCGTGTTTTTGTATTTGAAAGGACCTTGTTAAGACTTCCAACATCCTTGGCTACATTTTTCATTTCCCCCAAGCCCTGATTAACAGACTCTAATTGTCTTGAAACCGTCTCAAAAGAGGCTTGTAAACGTGTTTGTAAGGTTTGCTCAAGTTTCTCTTCAACTGTCTGACGCATTTGTTCCAAACGTTTCTCATTGGAATCCTGCATATCTTTAACAGCTTTGGTTAAGCTTTGGTTTATTTGCTCAAGACGTTGGTCAGAACGGTCTCGATTATCAGACAAATTTTGATGTAAAACCTCTCGGATATCTGTCAACTGTTGATATAGTTCCATCTGCAATTGGTTCAATTGCTTTGTCGTTTCCAGTTGGTTTGTCTTAGCAAAACTTTCCAATTGAAACGAAACTTGATCTGAAAGATTATCTGCATTTTCTTCCAAACTCTTATTAATCTGTTCTTTTAACTCCATATTCTTCAAGAAAAGAACAATAAGAATCCCCAAGCTTAATAAAGTTAAAAGTGTAAGTAGATAGATCATACTAACTCCTATCTTTAGTCTGGATGACAATCACATATCCATTTGGCACAATCACTTGAATTGGACCATCAACGAATTCATTGCTAGAATAGATTTTCTTCTGGAAATAATTCATACTAGTTAATTCGTATTTTGCTCCCAAAATCGTCAGTTCTCCATCACCCTCATGTAAAAAAGAAACATATGTCATTCCAGGTTCTGGTAAAACTTTATGACTTCCTTCTGGATAATAAGTAATCTTATTTTGCTTATCTCGCAAACAGATACGCCTCATAAAAGGAGCTAATTCAGGATCGCTGACCAAAAATATATTTGATAACATATGATCAATTCTGCCACCAAAGCACCGAAAATAGTTACTTCCGCCTCAGGATATAACTGAAATGTAATTTTTAGGGCTAACTCTGTATCCGTGTCATCCTTTTCAGCCGGAGCAATCATACAATCTTTGGTAGCTGATTGGATCATCTCTAACTCTGACCGAGATACTGAATCAAAGTCTCCAACAGCCAAATCAATAGGTAAACCTAACTCCAACAAACGTAAGCACGCACGATCCACCCCAACAAAATAATCAAAATCGGTAGTGAACCACTCTAGCTCACCACCGACAAATAAAGCTATTTTAGGCATCGATAGCATCACGAAGCGTTTGAACTTGCGCTGTCAAATCAGGATTTTTGAAGAGGTAAGAGCCCGCGACAAAAACATTAGCCCCCGCCTTGGCACATGCTGCAATAGCGTTATTATCTACACCACCATCAACTTCAATATCGAATGAATAGCCACCTTTTTCGCGAAGCTCCACAACGCGCTCTACTTTAGACATCATTTCTGGAATGAACGCCTGACCACCAAAACCTGGATTTACAGTCATGATAAGTACTTGATCCACTAAATCAAGTACAGGAATAAGTGCCTCAACTGGGGTTCCAGGATTAATCACAACACCTGCTTTCATACCAGCAACTTTGATTTTCTGGAGGGCACCATGGATATGCCTAGTGGCTTCAACATGAATGGTCATGATATCTGCACCAGCTTGTGCATAGGCATCCACATAACGCTCAGGATCAACAACCATAAGGTGACAATCAAAAACTAACTTGCTATGTTTACGCATACTAGCAACCACATCTGCTCCCCAACTGATATTAGGAACAAATTGACCATCCATAATATCAATGTGAACATATTCCGCACCTGATGCATCAATACGAGCTAGTTCTGAAGCAAAATTAGCATAATCAGCAGCTAGGATAGAAGGAGCAATTTATATGACATGAGAGACCTACTTTCTTTTTACAGTTTTTTTATATGTTTCACGACGATTTTCAATTTCACTTAGAAATTGAAGGTAATTATCATAACGGACTTGCCAGATTTGGCCATTTTCAACCTCTTCCTTAACAGCGCAAGAAGGCTCATGGGTATGAGTACAAGAACGGAATTTACAACCATGACTAGCTTGACGAATTTCCGGAAAAGCTTCACTCAAGTCCTCTGCATTATCCACTTCATAATCTAGCGAAGAGAATCCTGGTGTGTCAGCAATCTTCCCACCATGAACGTCATAAAGACTTACAGCCCTTGTAGTATGACGTCCACGACCTAAACTGTCTGAAATCTCACCTGTTTCTAAATGTAACTGTGGGGCAATACGGTTCAACAAGGTTGATTTTCCAACACCCGTCTGTCCCATAAAGACTGTTATTTTATCAGTCAAGAGCGGCAATAGTTCTTCCAAACTGAAGATAAAATCAAAACCAATTCTTTGATATTGTTTTTGAATGGCTTTCATTTCTGAATCATCTTCAACCAAGTCCATCTTAGAAATATAGATTACAGGCTTTATATTTTTATGCTCTAGTAGAACCAAAAAACGGTCCAAAAGATTACAGTTAAAATCCGGTTCCTTAACAGACATAATAACCACAGCCTGATCTATATTGACAATGGGTGGACGCACTAAACTATTGATTCGTTGACCAATTTTAAGGATATAACCTTCTGAATTTTCCTCTGCTGAAAATTCAACAAAATCTCCAACATAAGGTGTTTGTCCTTTTTTTCTAAAATTTCCTCGTGCACGCGTCTGGTATATAACACCATCATGCTCTACATAATAGAAACCTGCCAGTGCTTTGATAATTCTTCCTTGCAAGTGAACTCCTCATTCGTTTAATAGCCCTATTATATCACAAATTAGAAAGCTTTTCTGGAACAAAAAAACGGATTTTCCATTTCCCATGGGCCTCCTTGCATTTTCAATAGATTGCAGTATAATAGGCATATCATCTGCGGAGGTGGTGGAATGGCAGACACGCATGCTTCAGGCGCATGTGCTTTTTCAAGCGTGAGGGTTCAAATCCCTTTCTCCGCATAACTAATAATCCCACTGAGATTCAGTGGGATTTTTGAATTATAGGCCTGCTTCTCTCAAAGCATCTGATAAATGTGCAAAATCAGAAATAGATAAAGCCTCTCCACGAATAGAAGGTTTTATATCTGCAATTTCCAATGCCTTCTCAAGTTTGGATTTTTACTTCTTCAGATTTACCAAAATGATTTGTTAAATTATTCCACAATGTCTTACGACGATGGACAAAGCTAGCCTTAGCCACTCGGAAAAGGAAATCCTCATCTTTAACTTCAACCAACGGTTGTTCACGACGCGTCATCTTCAAAATGGCTGAGTCAACATTAGGTGCTGGTACAAAGACTGTACGAGGGACAATGAACGCCACTTTAGCGGTCATATAATACTGAACGGCAATTGATAGAGAACCATAGGCCTTGCTATTAGGCTCTGCAGAAATGCGGTCAGCGACTTCTTTTTGCATCATAACAACAAATTCTGCAAAAGGAATCTTACTCTCAATCAAATGCATCAAGATTGGCGTCGTAATATAATATGGCAAATTGGCTACAACCTTAATTGGTAGTTCTGGATTTTTAAATTCTTTTACCCGTGTCTGCAAATCTGCCTTGAGAACATCTTCATTAATCACGTTAACATTATCATGATCATGTAATGTATCCTCTAAAATCGGAACCAATCGATCATCAATTTCAAATGCCATAACTTCCGCAGCATTTTCAGCCAAGAATTCTGTTAATGCTCCGATACCAGGTCCAATTTCGATTACATTGACATTTTTATCAATCTCTGCCGTATCAACAATTTTTTGTAAAATATTTGTATCTGTTAAGAAGTTCTGTCCGAAAGACTTCTTAAAGGTAAAGCCATGGCGTTCAAGGACAGCCTTGGTCACGCTATAATCTGCAATTCTCATTTATTCTCTTTTCTTGTTAATTTCACGATTTTTATATTTGGACACAAAACAAGTCCAAATCCTTAACTATCCCAACCTCTATAATAAGCTACTTAGTAGCGATTTGATTTTAAGATTACTGGTAGTCTAGTAATTTGACATAGCCTCTTCCAGCTCCTCTAAAGTAATTCCAAACAATTCCAAACGTTTTAGAAGCTGCTTGCCATTGCAGTAACCAATACGAAGTGCCTCACCCAAATATTCTCGACGCTTTCGGCTATCTGCTCCCATTAGTAGTCCTAACTTCATAAGATTTGATTTACTAATATCAAACTGATTATCATCATCGTAACTACCTAGAACTCCAGATAAGGCCTTTTGAAGATCCTCAAAACTCGCATGCTCAACACCCAATGAACGACCTTTAGTCTTAGATTTTGGTGTTGCTTCCCCACGGTTTAAGAAAGCATGCTTTGCTGTCGGAACAGCTTCCATGATGATTTTACGGATACGTTCACCATTATAGTCTGGATCAGTGAAAACAATCACTCCGCGTAAGTCATTAAGCTTATTGATACGCTCTAAGTCGTCTTCATTGATAGCAGAGCCTCTAGTCTCATAGGTATCCACCTCATAAAAACGTCTCAAATTTGCCGTATCATCCTTACCTTCTACCACGATGACTTCTTGAATTTTTATTTTATTCATCCAGACCAAAAATCCTCATCGCATTATCATAAGTAGCCCTAGCAACCTCTTCACTTGTTAAGCCACGAAGCTCAGCAATCTTGTCTACTACGTAACGTGTATAGCCTGTACGATTCTCTCGACCACGTTTGGGAACAGGTGCCAAATACGGTGCATCCGTTTCAACCAGAATCTTATCTAAAGGTAACTTCTGAGCAGCTTCTTGAACATCCAAAGCCTTCTTAAAAGTTACAACACCTGAAAATGAAATCATCATTCCAAGATCAACAAATTTTTGAGCCATTTCTAAGGATCCTGAGTATGAGTGCATAATCCCCCCACGAGGACCAACACCAACTTCTTTAATAACAGCGTAAGTATCCTCAAGTGCATCACGTGTATGGACAACAAAAGGTAGATTGTATTCCTTTGACAAAGCTATTTGACGCTTAAAGACATCAATCTGAATCTCTTTAGGATCTTCCATCCAATAATAATCCAAACCGATTTCCCCAAGTGCCACTACTTTCGGATTATCCAATTGTGATACAATCATATCCTCAATTTCCTGAGAATAGGACCCTGCTTCCGTAGGATGCCATCCAATCGTACTATATAGTTGATCATACTTCTCTGATAGTGCTAAAGATTTATCAATTGTTGGCTTATCAAAACCAACAATATTCATTTTAATAACACCTAGTTCAGCTGCAAAATCTATTTCTTCTTGTTCTTTTCCTGCAAAATTATCCACATTAAGATGGGTATGCGTATCAAAAATTTCAATCATAGGTCTATTATAACAAAAACGAGCGAGCATAGCTCACTCACCTTTTCATTTTATTAAACAAAGAGTCGCATATATTCAATCTTTGTACAACGATTCATTACAATATCCTGTCTATTCGCTTGACGAAGAATAGTCTCAGCTTCCTCATTCTCAAGACCAATTTGACTCCAAAAAACTTTTGCATCTGTCTCAAGAAAATCATAAGCAACATCTGGTAAAAACTCACTTCGTCTAAATACATCAACAATATCAATCGAAAATGGAATATCTTTAAGATAAGCATAAACATGCTCTCCCAGAAGCTCCTGACCTTCTAGTTTAGGATTTACTGGTATGATACGATAACCAGCAGCCTGTAGAAATGAGCAACCTGATAAGATGCTGCCTCCTTACGATGAGATAAACCAACAATTGCAATCGTCTTTGCTGATTTTAGATAAGACTCTATAACCTCAGCACTAGGATTTTGAAATGAATAAGACATAAGACTCTCCTTGTCGTTCGAATAAAATAAAAATCCCTAAACGGGACTGTGACGATTAGTTAGCTAAGCTCTGCAACGATAGCTTTAATTTGTTCTTTTGTATGTACACCTGCAACTTGCTTAACAACCTCACCATCTTTTTTGAAGAGTAAAGTTGGGATAGACATAATTCCAAACTTCTGAGCTGTTTCTGGGTTCTCGTCAACATCAATTTTAACAATCTTAAGTTCATCTTCTGAAATTTCTTCAGAAAGTTGCTCAAGAATTGGTGCTTGCATCAAGCAAGGCCCACACCAAGTTGCCCAAAAATCAATCAAAACTAGCCCTTCAGCTGTTTCTTGTTCAAATGTAGCATCTATTACTACTTGTGTCATATATTCATCCTCCTAGACATTATAAAACTTTTGTAGACCTATTCTATATGATTCTAAAGGCCATTGCAAGAATTTGACACATACATAAAAAATTCTTATCAAATATTAGTCATTGCCTATCATAGACATCACTTGCTCACAGCCTATCTTGGGAGTATAATAATAAAAAACTAAAAAAATAGAAATGAGTAAATATGGATAAAGATGCAATGATTACCTATCTCATAGGTGAACTCAAAAAAGAAAATCTAGAATTACATGATTTGATTATCCCAGAAGAACTCGAGGAAAAGCAAAAGCTTCTCAGAGCCCTCTTTAATACACGTAAACCAATGGCAGCATCAACACAATTCTTGACAATACAAGATCTTTACCTACAAGTTAGGAAAGGGGAACGTGGATTTGTACAACTCAGTTCACTCCAGCCCATCCCTCAAGATGATCGAATCTACCTCTGGAAGGGTGATATTACAAGACTTGAAGTAGATGCAATCGTAAATGCAGCCAATAAAACCTTACTAGGATGTATGAAACCACTCCATGATTGTGTAGATAATGCTATTCATACATATGCAGGTGTTCAGTTACGCCAAGCTTGTTTCGAACTCATCTTAGAACAAGGATATGAAGAACCCGTTGGTATGGCTAAAATCACTCCAGCTTACAACCTTCCTTCTGCTTTTGTCATTCATACAGTAGGTCCGAAAATAGTAGACCAACCGACACAAATTGATGAGGATCTTTTAGCAAAAAGCTATCTCTCAGTATTAGCACTAGCCGAGAAAAATAACATTGAATCAATTGCTATTCCATGTCTATCAACTGGGGATTTCAATTTTCCAAAACAAAAAGCTGCCAAAATCGCCATTCAAACAGTCAAAACCTTTATTAATGAGTCAAGTATAATAAAAAAAGTCATATTTAACGTATTTGATGATGAAAATTTAGCAATTTATCAAAAACTCCTTGCTGAATAAAAAAGAAGAAAATCAAAATGATTTTCTTCTTTCAGATTGAAGACAAAGTCCTCAGAAGTTATACTTCTGGGGATTTTTCTTGCTTTGAAGGAGTATAATAAAAGAAAAAGGTATTTGATGAGGTGTTCCTATGTTTCACAAAGAAAATCCTGAATACAATCGACGTCAAGTAGGATTCTATACGCTTGATGAACTTGTGCCTAAAGACCATTTTCTAAGAAAAGTCGAGGAAACGATTGATTTCTCTTTTATTTATGATCTTGTCGAAGATAGTTATTCCTCGGATAATGGTCGCCCTAGTCTAGACCCCGTTTTATTAGTTAAAATTCCGTTGATTCAATGTTTTTATGGCATTCGTTCTATGCGCCAAACCATTAAAGATATTGAGGTGAATACGGCTTACCGTTGGTTTCTTGGCTTATCTCTGGACGATAAGGTGCCTCATTTTACAACTTACGGTAAGAACTATAGCCGACGCTTTGAAAACAAGGAAGTGTTAGCACACATTTTTAGTCATGTGCTTCATCATGTTTTGGAAGCAGGGCTCATTGATCCCTCAGAAATCTTCATTGATGGGACCCATATCAAGGCAGCTGCTAATAATCATAAGTACAAAACTGTTGTTATTGATCAAAAAGCTAAATTCATGAGTGAACAACTGGAGATTGAGATTAATTTAGATAGGAAAAAACACGCAAAAAAGTTCTTAAAGCCCGCCAAAAAAGGCGAGGCTAAACCTAAGAAACAATCAACGACAGACCCAGACAGTGGTTGGTTTCATAAGGGGGAACATAAGGAAGTCTTCGCTTACAATGCTCAAGTAGCTTGTGATAAACACGGCTGGGCCTTAGCTTATACGGTTGAAGCAGGAAACATCCATGATAGTCAGGCTTTCTCTGCTCTTTTTGTCAAACTAGAACCATTCTCACCTGAATTCATTATTGCGGATTCAGGCTATAAAACACCTAGTATTGCCAAGTTTCTTCTAGAAAAAGGGATTACACCAGTTTTCCCTTACACTAGACCAAGAGGTAAGAAAGATTTTTTACGTCCAAAAGACTTTGTCTATGACGAGCATTTTGATTGTTATCTTTGTCCAGAGAACCATGTATTAACTTATCGTACAACCACACGTGAAGGTTATCGAGAGAGTATAAAAGTAATCCTAAAATTTGTAAGACCTGTCCCTTGTTAGCGATTTGTACTGAAAGTCGCCAGCACCAAAAAGTTGTTGTGCGTCATATTTGGAAAGATGCCCTAGAAGTCTGTGAAGATATTCGCCATCAAAGTGGTATGAAAGAACGGTATCAACACCGGAAAGAAACGATAGAACGGTTATTCGGAACAGCTAAAGAATATCATAACTTACGTTATACCAGAGAAAAAGGAAAGTCCAAAATGGAAGATAAGGTTGGGCTTACTTTAGCGTGTCTAAATATCAAAAAATTGGTAAAAATGATGACAGGAAAGACCTATAATTTTACCCAAATATCTCAATATTATTGGATTATCGGAGAACTAGGTAAGAATATAAAAAAGACAAACATCAAAAACGATGTTTGTCTTCATTCTGAAAGAAGAAAATCAAAATGATTTTCTTCTTTTTTATTGCATAACTGAATGCTCTTTTAAAAGATTAAAAAATGAGGGATAATCTCTTTTAAGATTAACAAAACCACCATTCTTAGACAAGAAACTATGTTCAGAAGCAGCTGTACAAACAAGAACACCATTCTGATTTACCATATGGTATACAAAAGAAAGTTTAGCAGATTTAACACTTTTAACATTAATCTCAATAGAAATCACATCTGCAAAAGTAGAAGTAGCTTTATAGTCACAGGAAATTGAAGTAACAGGAGAGATAATTCCCTCCTCTTCAATTTTTTCATAAGCCCAACCTATCTCTCTTAGAAAAAAAGTTCTAGCCTCTTCCATCCATCGTACATAATTGGAATGATGAGTAATACCCATTCGATCTGTTTCATAATACTGGACCTCGTGTTTACAAATAAACATAAGAACCTCCAAAAAGATTAAGAAATAAAATCTAAAATGTCATCCTCAGAAAGAGAAGAGTCGCAAACAACCTTAGCAGTTCCATTTTCTGAAACAAATAGGGCTGGAACGGTAGCAATACCATATCTTTTACGTAAAGCTTGGATATCTTCAAGTTCTTCACTATTTTCACTATTAATATAGAAAATAGTAAGATTTGAATTACAAGCAACATTTGATAATTTAGGTTCAAAAAGTTGACAATATGGACAGGAAGGACGGCCAATAAATAAAATAAACTTATCTGTAGAAGAAATTTTATCTTTAACAGTAGAAATAGAAATAGGTGTAAACGCTGACGCAAAATTCGACATAATAATACCTCTCAAATAAAAATATAATCATATCATATCTGAAATTAAGAGTTTTAACAAGTAAATAACTTGACAAAAAAAGCTAGACCTAAGTCCAGCAATGAAATCTATACTCCGCCAGTAGGACTCGAACCTACGACATCATGATTAACAGTCATGCGCTACTACCAACTGAGCTATGGCGGATAAACGCTAAGCGACTACCGTATCTAACAGGGGGCAACCCCCAACTACATCAGGCGTACTAGGGCTTAACTTCTGTGTTCGGCATGGGAACAGGTGTATCTCCTAGGCTATCGTCACTTAACTCTGAGTATTCTCAACTCAAAATTGAATATCTATACTGTATCAAGAAACCAAATCGTTGTCAATATGTCTCAGTTACTTTCTTTGGATAAGTCCTCGAGCTATTAGTATTAGTCCGCTACATGTGTCACCACACTTCCACTTCTAACCTATCAACCTGATCATCTCTCAGGGCTCTTACTGATATAAAATCATGGGAAATCTCATCTTGAGGTGGGCTTCACACTTAGATGCTTTCAGCGTTTATCCCTTCCCTACATAGCTACCCAGCGATGCTCTTGGCAGAACAACTGGTACACCAGCGGTAAGTCCACTCTGGTCCTCTCGTACTAGGAGCAGATCCTCTCAAATTTCCTACGCCCGCGACGGATAGGGACCGAACTGTCTCACGACGTTCTGAACCCAGCTCGCGTGCCGCTTTAATGGGCGAACAGCCCAACCCTTGGGACCGACTACAGCCCCAGGATGCGACGAGCCGACATCGAGGTGCCAAACCTCCCCGTCGATGTGAACTCTTGGGGGAGATAAGCCTGTTATCCCCAGGGTAGCTTTTATCCGTTGAGCGATGGCCCTTCCATGCGGAACCACCGGATCACTAAGCCCGACTTTCGTCCCTGCTCGAGTTGTAACTCTCGCAGTCAAGCTCCCTTATACCTTTACACTCTGCGAATGATTTCCAACCATTCTGAGGGAACCTTTGGGCGCCTCCGTTACCTTTTAGGAGGCGACCGCCCCAGTCAAACTGCCCGTCAGACACTGTCTCCGATAGGGATAACCTATCTGGGTTAGAGTAGCCATAACACAAGGGTAGTATCCCAACAACGCCTCACTCGAAACTGGCGTCCCGAGGTCATAGGCTCCTACCTATCCTGTACATGTGGTACAGATACTCAATATCAAACTGCAGTAAAGCTCCATGGGGTCTTTCCGTCCTGTCGCGGGTAACCTGCATCTTCACAGGTACTAAAATTTCACCGAGTCTCTCGTTGAGACAGTGCCCAAATCATTACGCCTTTCGTGCGGGTCGGAACTTACCCGACAAGGAATTTCGCTACCTTAGGACCGTTATAGTTACGGCCGCCGTTTACTGGGGCTTCAATTCATACCTTCGCTATTGCTAAGCACTCCTCTTAACCTTCCAGCACCGGGCAGGCGTCACCCCCTATACATCATCTTACGATTTAGCAGAGAGCTGTGTTTTTGATAAACAGTTGCTTGGGCCTATTCACTGCGGCTGACCATAAGTCAGCGCCCCTTCTCCCGAAGTTACGGGGCCATTTTGCCGAGTTCCTTAACGAGAGTTCTCTCGCTCACCTGAGGCTACTCGCCTCGACTACCTGTGTCGGTTTGCGGTACGGGTAGAGTATAATTAACGCTAGAAGCTTTTCTCGGCAGTGTGACATCACTAACTTCGCTACTAAACTTCGCTCCCCATCACAGCTCAATGTTATAGATATAAGCATTTGACTCATATCACACCTCACTGCTTGGCCAGACACTTCCAATCGTCTGGTTTAGTTAGCCTACTGCGTCCCTCCATCACTATATACTCTAGTACAGGAATATCAACCTGTTGTCCATCGGATACACCTTTCGGTCTCTCCTTAGGTCCCGACTAACCCAGGGCGGACGAGCCTTCCCCTGGAAACCTTAGTCTTACGGTGGACAGGATTCTCACCTGTCTTTCGCTACTCATACCGGCATTCTCACTTCTATGCGCTCCAGCACTCCTCACGGTACACCTTCTTCGCACATAGAACGCTCTCCTACCATACCTATAAAGGTATCCACAGCTTCGGTAATATGTTTTAGCCCCGGTACATTTTCGGCGCAGGGTCACTCGACTAGTGAGCTATTACGCACTCTTTGAATGAATAGCTGCTTCTAAGCTAACATCCTAGTTGTCTGTGCAACCCCACATCCTTTTCCACTTAACATATATTTTGGGACCTTAGCTGGTGGTCTGGGCTGTTTCCCTTTCGACTACGGATCTTAGCACTCGCAGTCTGACTGCCGATTATATCTCGTTGGCATTCGGAGTTTATCTGAGATTGGTAATCCGGGATGGACCCCTCACCCAAACAGTGCTCTACCTCCAAGAGACTTAACATCGACGCTAGCCCTAAAGCTATTTCGGAGAGAACCAGCTATCTCCAAGTTCGTTTGGAATTTCTCCGCTACCCACAAGTCATCCAAGCACTTTTCAACGTGCCCTGGTTCGGTCCTCCAGTGAGTTTTACCTCACCTTCAACCTGCTCATGGGTAGGTCACATGGTTTCGGGTCTACGACATGATACTAATACGCCCTATTAAGACTCGGTTTCCCTACGGCTCCGTCTCTTCAACTTAACCTCGCATCATATCGTAACTCGCCGGTTCATTCTACAAAAGGCACGCTCTCACCCATTAACGGGCTCGAACTTGTTGTAGGCACACGGTTTCAGGTTCTATTTCACTCCCCTCCCGGGGTGCTTTTCACCTTTCCCTCACGGTACTGGTTCACTATCGGTCACTAGAGAGTATTTAGGGTTGGGAGATGGTCCTCCCAGATTCCGACGAGATTTCTCGTGTCTCGCCGTACTCAGGATACTGCTAGGTATAAAGACTATTTCGAATACGAGGCTATTACTCTCTTTGGCCTACCTTCCCAGGTAGTTCTTCTATAATCTTTAAGTCCACGTTGCAGTCCTACAACCCCGAAGAGTAAACTCTTCGGTTTGCCCTCTTGCCGTTTCGCTCGCCGCTACTAAGGCAATCGCTTTTGCTTTCTCTTCCTGCAGCTACTTAGATGTTTCAGTTCACTGCGTCTTCCTCTACATTACCTTAACAGTAATGAGTGACAGGCATTACCTGCCGGGTTCCCCCATTCGGACATCTCTGGATCATTGCTCACTTACAGCTCCCCAAAGCATTTCGTCGTTAGTCACGTCCTTCATCGGCTTCTAGTGCCAAGGCATCCACCGTGCGCCCTTATTAACTTAACCTTATTTTGGTCTTTCGACCTAACTCATTAAATATTCACAGCGTTTCGGTTTATTTTCTTGTTACTATCTATATGTAATTAATTACATATGGAATTTGATATAGATATTCAATTTTCAATGGACAATACTTGAATCTTGCGATTCAATGGAGCCTAGCGGGATCGAACCGCTGACCTCCTGCGTGCAAAGCAGGCGCTCTCCCAGCTGAGCTAAGGCCCCACAAGACCTCTCAAAACTAAATAAGAAACTCAAGTACATTCCGTTTTTCCTTAGAAAGGAGGTG
>BNJU01005463.1_pt1:247500-310000 | contig 813591 bp, 865 predicted proteins | sample 8539281 | NCBI WGS metagenome assembly BNJU01 (sample SAMD00202456, study PRJDB9452) | human saliva metagenome | isolation source: human saliva | place: Japan
TCCCGGGGTGCTTTTCACCTTTCCCTCACGGTACTGGTTCACTATCGGTCACTAGAGAGTATTTAGGGTTGGGAGATGGTCCTCCCAGATTCCGACGAGATTTCTCGTGTCTCGCCGTACTCAGGATACTGCTAGGTATAAAGACTATTTCGAATACGAGGCTATTACTCTCTTTGGCCTACCTTCCCAGGTAGTTCTTCTATAATCTTTAAGTCCACGTTGCAGTCCTACAACCCCGAAGAGTAAACTCTTCGGTTTGCCTCTTGCCGTTTCGCTCGCCGCTACTAAGGCAATCGCTTTTGCTTTCTCTTCCTGCAGCTACTTAGATGTTTCAGTTCACTGCGTCTTCCTCTACATTACCTTAACAGTAATGAGTGACAGGCATTACCTGCCGGGTTCCCCCATTCGGACATCTCTGGATCATTGCTCACTTACAGCTCCCCAAAGCATTTCGTCGTTAGTCACGTCCTTCATCGGCTTCTAGTGCCAAGGCATCCACCGTGCGCCCTTATTAACTTAACCTTATTTTGGTCTTTCGACCTAACTCATTAAATATTCACAGCGTTTCGGTTTATTTTCTTGTTACTATCTATATGTAATTAATTACATATGGAATTTGATATAGATATTCAATTTTCAATGGACAATACTTGAATCTTGCGATTCAATGGAGCCTAGCGGGATCGAACCGCTGACCTCCTGCGTGCAAAGCAGGCGCTCTCCCAGCTGAGCTAAGGCCCCACAAGACCTCTCAAAACTAAATAAGAAACTCAAGTACATTCCGTTTTTCCTTAGAAAGGAGGTGATCCAGCCGCACCTTCCGATACGGCTACCTTGTTACGACTTCACCCCAATCATCTATCCCACCTTAGGCGGCTGGCTCCAAAAGGTTACCTCACCGACTTCGGGTGTTACAAACTCTCGTGGTGTGACGGGCGGTGTGTACAAGGCCCGGGAACGTATTCACCGCGGCGTGCTGATCCGCGATTACTAGCGATTCCGACTTCATGTAGGCGAGTTGCAGCCTACAATCCGAACTGAGATTGGCTTTAAGAGATTAGCTTGCCGTCACCGACTCGCAACTCGTTGTACCAACCATTGTAGCACGTGTGTAGCCCAGGTCATAAGGGGCATGATGATTTGACGTCATCCCCACCTTCCTCCGGTTTATTACCGGCAGTCTCGCTAGAGTGCCCAACTGAATGATGGCAACTAACAATAGGGGTTGCGCTCGTTGCGGGACTTAACCCAACATCTCACGACACGAGCTGACGACAACCATGCACCACCTGTCACCGATGTACCGAAGTAACTTTCTATCTCTAGAAATAGCATCGGGATGTCAAGACCTGGTAAGGTTCTTCGCGTTGCTTCGAATTAAACCACATGCTCCACCGCTTGTGCGGGCCCCCGTCAATTCCTTTGAGTTTCAACCTTGCGGTCGTACTCCCCAGGCGGAGTGCTTAATGCGTTAGCTGCGGCACTGAATCCCGGAAAGGATCCAACACCTAGCACTCATCGTTACGGCGTGGACTACCAGGGTATCTAATCCTGTTCGCTCCCCACGCTTTCGAGCCTCAGCGTCAGTTACAGACCAGAGAGCCGCTTTCGCCACCGGTGTTCCTCCATATATCTACGCATTTCACCGCTACACATGGAATTCCACTCTCCCCTTCTGCACTCAAGTTTGACAGTTTCCAAAGCGAACTATGGTTGAGCCACAGCCTTTAACTTCAGACTTATCAAACCGCCTGCGCTCGCTTTACGCCCAATAAATCCGGACAACGCTCGGGACCTACGTATTACCGCGGCTGCTGGCACGTAGTTAGCCGTCCCTTTCTGGTAAGCTACCGTCACAGTGTGAACTTTCCACTCTCACACTCGTTCTTGACTTACAACAGAGCTTTACGATCCGAAAACCTTCTTCACTCACGCGGCGTTGCTCGGTCAGGGTTGCCCCCATTGCCGAAGATTCCCTACTGCTGCCTCCCGTAGGAGTCTGGGCCGTGTCTCAGTCCCAGTGTGGCCGATCACCCTCTCAGGTCGGCTATGTATCGTCGCCTAGGTGAGCCGTTACCTCACCTACTAGCTAATACAACGCAGGTCCATCTTGTAGTGGAGCATTTGCCCCTTTCAAATAAATGACATGAGTCATCCATTGTTATGCGGTATTAGCTATCGTTTCCAATAGTTATCCCCCGCTACAAGGCAGGTTACCTACGCGTTACTCACCCGTTCGCAACTCATCCAAGAAGAGCAAGCTCCTCTCTTCAGCGTTCTACTTGCATGTATTAGGCACGCCGCCAGCGTTCGTCCTGAGCCAGGATCAAACTCTCATTAAAATCTTTAATAATTGTTCGAGCGTTAACTCATTACCGTCGTCTGACGATTTATTCTTGTAAATTGACAGGTTATAATTCTTCTATCATAACCCTGCACTTGGTTTCTTATTCAGTTCTCAAAGGTCTTTGTCTCTCTTAAGACAACTTCTATATTCTAGCAAATCTAGAATGCCTTGTCAACACTTTTTTGAAGTTTTTTTACTTCTCGTGTCCGCTGTCTCTCGCGAAACAGCTTATTTATAATATCATCTCTATCTTGTCTTGTCAATAACTTTTTAAAAGTTTTGGAACCTTTTCAAGTTTGTGGCAAGTCAGTTAAGACAACTTTTATATCTTATCACCCAAATCAATACTTGTCAATAGGATTTTGAAAAACTATTACCCTTTTTTAGATTGAACTTTTTTGAATCCTTGATACAATACCCATCCAACGACTAGGCCGAGAGCGTTTTGGCAAAAATTAGGGATCACTTCTGCGATTGAAGCTCCTGTTCCATACATAAATACTGAAGCAAGTGCATAGCCACCCACCATCACAATTGTAGCAATCAGAAGACCTAGGATACGATAGTTACCTTTAAATCCAGCAAAATAACCTTGTGCACCATGGATTAACAAACTAATAAACATCCATTGCGGAGCAGATGATAGCAAATCTATCAAAAATGCAGATAGTCCTCCCACAATTGCCCCTTCTTTCTTGCCAAGATAGAAGGCTGTAAAGTAGATTCCTGCATCTACCAAAGTTAAAAGCCCTGTTGGAGTCGGAATTTTAGCTACGAATCCAAAGGTCACTGATAAAGCAGTTAAGATAGCTAATAATGTTAGCTCTTTTGTTTTCTTATTTTGCATATTGAACTACTCCAAATTCATTTGATTGTTTAATTGATTCATAAACAAAGGCTTTAGCATTTGCCACAGCTTCAGTTTCTGAACATCCTTTGACTAATTCACTAGCTATACTTGAAGCAAATGTACATCCTGCACCGGTATTATTTTTATCCAGCACAGCTTCTTCAAACAATTTGTAGTCTGTTCCATCATAAAAGACATCTATCGCTTTATTACCATCCAAGCGATTTCCACCTTTGACAACGACAGTCTTAGCACCTAATTCATTGAGATAGCTAGCCGCATGCTTCATGTCATCAATAGTCTTAACATTTCTATCTATAAGCAGTTCGACTTCAGGTAAGTTCGGAGTGATAACCGTGGTATAAGGGAAAAATTTAACCAATTCATCACGTAGTTGAGAAACTTCAACGTCATGAGTCTCCTTACATACTAAAACGGGATCCAAGACAATTGGAATATCAGAATGTTTTTTAACAAAATCCAACGTTAATTCTGCGATTTCAACGTTAGGCAACAAACCAATTTTAATTGCTGAGAATGGGACATCTTTTAGTGAGTCAAGTTGTTGTTTAAAAACATTAGTATCAACCGAAATGACCTCAAAACCATTCTCAGTCATAGCTGTCAAACAAGTAAGAGCCACAAATCCATGCTGTTTATTAGTGGTAAACGTCGCTAAATCTGCATGAAGTCCGCCACCACTAAAAATATCATTCCCCGAAATCGCTAAAATCAATTCATCACTCATATCTTATCTCCTTCAAATATAACCCATTTCCTGCTGCCGTTGGTCCTGCGAGATTACGATCACGACTTTCCAACACTGTCTTAACTTGCGAAACAGGCATGCGATCATTGCCAATCTTCAACAAGGTACCGACCATATTTCTAACTTGCTTATAGAGAAAACCATTGCCAGAAAAAGTAAAGATATAAAATCCAGTTTTCTCATCGATAGATACACTAGCTTGTGTAATTGTGCGTACTTTATTTTCTACAGAAGTTCCTGAAGCTGTGAAGCCTGTAAAATCATGTGTACCGACCAAATCCTTAGCAGCCTCCTGCATAGGTGCTAAACTCAGAGGATAAGGATAGTGGGTAGCATAATTACGCATCATGGGGTTCTTAGGTCGCCCTGCATCTACTAAGAACTCATAAGTTTTACTGTGTTTATTGTATCGTGCATGAAATTCTTCTGATACAAGTTCAATACTAACAACATCAATATCATCTGGACATTGCGTATCTAAACCAAAACGTAACTTCTCTGGATCTCGCTCTTGGGGCAAATCGAAGTGTATAACTTGTCCATAGGCATGAACACCTGCATCTGTACGCCCCGCTCCATGAACGGTGACAGGTGTACCGCTATTTAACCGTAAGAGAGTCTTTTCAAGTTCTTCTTGAATAGAACGTGCATTTGGTTGTCTTTGAAAACCTGAGAAAAGTGTACCATCATAGGAAATTGTCGCTTTGTATCTAACCATAAAATTATCATATCAGATTTTTTCAAGGATAAAAAGTAGGTCGATTAGCGACTGACCCCATACAGTTTCTGGCAAAAAAGAAAAAGACGCCTTCAGCGTCCTTCCTTTATAAATCTTCTAAGGCATCCTTTACTTTATTGAAGAAACCTTTTTTCTGTGGTGCGATTTTTTCATCACCACTTGCTTTGGCAAATGCAAGGAGAGCTTCTTTTTGAGCATCATTTAGCTTCGTAGGAGTTACAATCTTAACTGTAACGTGTTGGTCTCCTTGTGAACCTCCACGAAGACGTGGAGCACCCTTTCCTTTAGACGGAAAGTTTTGCCTGTTTGAGTTCCTGCTGGAATGGTCATCTCAACATTTCCGTGAACTGTTGGTACTTCGACAGTATCACCAAGAGCAGCTTGGACAAAGGAAATGTTAAGTGTATAGTAAATTGTTGATCCATCACGAGTAAACTTATCGCTTGGATTAACATTGATGATTACAAAGAGGTCTCCATAAGGACCACCATTGAAACCAGCTTCACCTTGACCTGCAAGACGGATTTGTTGACCTGTTTCAACACCTGCTGGAATCTTGACAGATACTTTGTGGCTTTGTTTTTCATGTCCTGTTCCGTGACAAGTTTGACATGGCTCTTTAATTTCTTGACCTGTTCCATGACAGACATCACAGGTTACTTGACGACGCATCATACCAAGTGGTGTTTGCGTATCGACATTGATAACCCCTTGACCATGACAGCGACCACAAGTTACAGGGCTTGTTCCAGGTTTTGCACCAGATCCCGAACATGTCTTACATGTTGCTTCACGATTGTAGTGAACTTCTTTTTCGGCACCAAAAATCGCCTCTTCAAAGCTTAAGTTGACACGGTACTGAAGGTCATCACCTTGACGTGGAGCATTTGGGTTACGAGTAGCACCACCACCAAAGAAGCTAGAGAAAATATCCTCAAAGCCTCCAAAGCCTGCACCACCATCAAAACCACCAAAGCCTCCTTGGCCACCAAAACCATTTGCACCATCTGGTCCGTATTGGTCATAGGCTGCACGTTTTTGGTCGTCACTTAGAGTTTCGTATGCCTCTTGGACCTCTTTATATTTTTCTTCCGCACCTGGTTCTTTATTAATGTCTGGGTGGTATTTCTTAGACATCTTACGATAGGCTCTCTTGATCTCATCCTGAGAAGCATTCTTTGAGACACCTAAACGATCATAAAATTCTGTATTGTTCATAATTTAATACCTTGCTTTTTTACAATTTTTCAATATTATATTTCTGTAAATCAACCTTGGGTCTTCCTTCAAAAAACTTTCCTTTAGAATCTCCTCCAAAGAAAAAGTCATAGACTTCAACGTTTTCATCACCACGTTTTTGTTCGCGAGGACTGCGCTCTTTAATAATAGCTTTCAAATCCTTCCCTAAAATTTGAAACTTAATAAATTTACCATTAACATAAGTTATAAAAAAATTTGTCTATCCTCATTTTTCCGAATTGTCAATAGTATTCTTTTTCAAGAGTAAACCAAGTTGTCCACTTTTAGATTGTCTCTCTTGGCATCATTTTCATAATTTTTACTATATCGAATATTCTTTTTATTAACATTTAGTTCTGTAGAAAGTTCTGTTTTAATAGCTGATATGTCGATACGCGATTCTGGATTTGGACTGACTTTATCACTTAGAAAACGATAATAGATATCTAAAAAATCTATCTCTTGACTCCGAATCATTTCCTTTTCTATATTCTTTTTCTAATTCTTTTAGAAAGATTTGTAATTCCCCACCAATTGCTCGTTCCTCACCTTTTATTTCTATATACCTCTAAAAAGTTCATCTATATTTTTGTAATAAGTGTAAATCGCTGTTATATTTTTGCATCTTTAATCTCTAAATCCGATATTTTTCTTATGATGTATCCAAGAATAGACTGCAGCAACACCAACTATCATTGCCACAAAAAATTCAGCTGAAAATATTATAGACAATATCGTAACATTTTGTATTAGATGCCTATCAATACAAATAGAAAAACCGACGTATAGCACTATGAAAACTAATTCAAAAAGAAGGATTTTCCAATGATTTTTAAAAAGAAGTTTAATTTTTTCCATAATATCACATTCCCTAGTTTACCGAAAAACAGAGGCTGAGTTGCAACCTCTGGATTTCTTCTTATTATTACGACGTTCGAGTTTTAAAAAACAAACTAGTAATGCTGAATCGAGCACGCCCTAACCTCTTGGTGAAAAAGAGAAATCTCCCTAGAAACTAAAGTTTCTGCGTCGGATTTCCTATTTCACTGTGAGGTTTTAACGGGCTTTGCATCTTATTTTTCAGTAAACTCTCCGTCTACGACATCGTCGCCTGAGTTATCTGCTGTTTGTGCACCTTCTGCTCCTGCTTGAGCTTGTTGTGCTGCTGCAGCTTGTTCGTAAAGTTTAACCGCAAGAGCTTGAGCTTTTTCGTTAAGAGCTTCCAATTTAGCCTTCATGTCATCAAGATTGCCTGATTCTTGAGCTTTCTTAAGGTCATCAAGAGCTGATTGAGCAGCATCACGTTCTGTGTCGAAGCCTTTACCTTCTGTTTCTTTGATTGTTTTTTCAGTGGCAAAGATAGCTTGGTCAACTTCGTTACGAAGATCTACTTCTTCTTTACGTTTTGCATCTGCTTCAGCATTTGCTTCAGCATCTTTCATCATCTTTTCAATTTCTTCATCTGTCAAACCAGAGTTAGATTGGATGACAATTGTTTGTTCTTTTTGAGTTCCAAGGTCTTTAGCTTTAACAGATACGATACCGTTCTTATCAATATCGAAAGTAACTTCGATTTGTGGGATACCACGAGGTGCAGCTGGGATATCAGTCAATTGGAAACGTCCAAGAGTCTTGTTATCTGCTGCCATTGGGCGTTCCCCTTGAAGAACGTGGATATCAACGGCTGGTTGGTTGTCTGCTGCAGTTGAGAAGACTTGTGATTTAGATGTTGGAATAGTAGTGTTGCGGTCGATGAGTTTTGTGAAGACTCCACCCATTGTTTCGATACCAAGTGACAATGGCGTTACGTCAAGAAGGACAACGTCTTTGACATCACCAGTAATAACACCACCTTGGATAGCAGCACCCATGGCAACTACTTCATCAGGGTTAACTGATTTGTTTGGTTCTTTACCAGTTTCAGCTTTAACAGCTTCTACAACGGCAGGGATACGAGTTGAACCACCGACAAGGATAACTTCGTCAATATCTGACAAGCTCAAACCTGCATCTGAAAGGGCTTGACGAACTGGAGTTTTCGTACGTTCTACAAGATCACGAGTCAAATCATCGAATTTCGCACGAGTCAATGTCATTTCCAAGTGAAGAGGTCCAGCCTCACCAGCAGTGATGAATGGCAAGCTGATTTGTGTTGAAGTGACACCAGAAAGGTCTTTCTTAGCTTTTTCAGCTGCATCTTTCAAACGTTGAAGAGCCATCTTGTCTGTTGACAAGTCGATTCCATTTTCTTTCTTGAATTCTTCAACCATGTGGTCGATGATTTTTTGGTCGAAGTCATCACCACCGAGTTTGTTATCCCCTGCAGTTGCCAATACGTCAAAGACACCGTCACCAAGTTCAAGGATAGATACGTCGAATGTACCACCACCAAGGTCGAATACCAAGATTTTTTCTTCTTTATCAGTCTTATCCAAACCGTAAGCAAGGGCTGCTGCTGTTGGTTCGTTGACGATACGTTCTACTTCAAGACCAGCGATTTTACCAGCATCTTTTGTTGCTTGACGTTGCGCATCGTTGAAGTAAGCAGGAACTGTGATAACTGCTTTAGTTACTTTTTCACCAAGGTAATCTTCAGCATAACCTTTCAAATATTGAAGAATCATAGCTGAAATCTCTTGCGGTGTGTATTCTTTACCGTTTGCAGAAACTTTTTCAGAAGTACCCATCTTAGATTTGATAGAGATGATTGTATCTGGGTTTGTTACTGCTTGACGTTTTGCAGCGTCACCAACGATGATTTCACCATTTTTGAATGACACAACAGATGGAGTTGTGCGGTTACCTTCTGGATTTGCGATAATTTTGATTCAGTTCCTTCAAGAACTGCTACTGCTGAGTTTGTTGTCCCTAAGTCAATACCAATGATTTTAGACATATGTTTTTCCCCTTTTTACTTTAATTTCTATTTTGCTTTTTTATCTTTCATTCATAGTTTTCTGTCATTTCGGACAAGTTTTCAATTAATTATATACAACTACCATAGCTGGGCGTAAGACGCGTTCGTGGAGTTTATATCCTTTTTGGAAAACTTGTGCAATCGTGTCTGCTGGATGTTCATCATCTGCAGGCATTGTTTGAATAGCCATGTGGAAGTTATGGTCGAAATCACCATCTGCTGGAATTTCTTCAATTCCTTCCTCTTTAAGAGCATGCACTAAACTTTCTTGCACCATTTCCAAACCTTTTTTGACATCATCAGTCAAGCCCTCAACGGCAAGAGCACGTTCAAGGTTATCAAGTGATGGTAAAATCGCTTTTGCCAAATCTTGGCTACGATACTTTTGCAATTGTTGACGTTCTTCATTTGCACGTCGCTGAATGTTTTGCATTTCTGCATGGGCACGAAGGTATTTGTTTTCAAATTCTTCGGCACGCGCTTGGGCTTCCTCAAGTTCAGAAGGTTCGCTTACTTCCTCTACAACTTCTTCAGTTGTCTCCGTAGCTTCCTCTTCTTTCACTTCTTCTTTTTTAATATCTTCAGTCAAGGCATACACCTCTTTCTATACTTTTTAAATGTTATATCTTAGTTAACTTCATAATGGTTACTATTGAGGTAACGGTAATAATCCGTCAACTTCATAACCAAAACTCTACTAATAACATTGACCAAACTAACCATGCGACGATAATCCATTTCAACTGGGCCAATCACATGCATGAGTGCCATCCCACGATAAGGAATCAGGAATTTATGACTCATAACTGTGACATTTTTCAAGCGCTTCTTCAGTTGATTCTGCAACCGAAATCTTAGTCACTTCATCATCGGAGATAGCTGATCGAAGCTCAAGTGCCACATGTTGTGGATTGTCCAAAAATTGATAGGTTTTTAAGTCGGCATAAGTCAGTGATGCAACCTTACCTTCGATGAAAATCAATTCCTTAAAAAGTTGTGAAAAGATATAATCAAACAAATCTAAAACATTATCTGTTATCTTGAAATACTTTTGCACAATCTGAGGAATCTCAGTTCTCAATCGGTAATGGATATCTAAGACAGTGTTTCCCAAAAAAACGTTCTTGAACAAAGCTTTATGAAGAATCTCCAAATCACTAGACAAGAAATTTTTTGGAATAGCAAACTGAACTGTCACAGGCTTAGATTCATCTAGAGTAAGAACCGCTAAAGCGTCGTGATTGGATAGATGAACAATGTCAAACCCAGTCAGACGTTGTCGTGTCGGCTCCACATCTTGAATCACTGCTGTACATCCTGTCATTTCTGCCAGCAGCTTCGCCGCTGCATCCAAATATCTTCAAGTTTAAAGGCTTCAAAATCAAAGGCCTTGACCACTTGATAAACATCTTGTTCATCAATCGTATCAAGATTCAAAGAATTAGCGACGAAATACTGGAAACCTGCTCGGCTTGGCATACGCCCACTAGAAGTATGAGCTTTTTCAAGATAGCCCATCTTTTCAAGCTTGGCCATGTCATTACGAATGGTCGCTGAACTCGAATCAATTGATTCTTGTAATGCTTTAGAACCAACCGGTTCATGTGTACGAGTGAACATCTCAACTATCAAATTCAAAATAGTGTTTTGCCTTTGCGTAATCACGATGTCACCTCATTTCTATTTATTAGCACTCTGGTACATCGACTGCTAACTTATGATTCTATTATACACCTAAACTTGAACATGTCAACCCAAAAAACCAAAAAATTAGCACTCTTTTTGTAAGAGTGCTAAAAATACATCTTAAGACCTAGAAAAGCAAAAAAAGAGCACCTCAGAGGCACTCTAATCTTATCAATCATATTTTGACAAATGATAGGTCTCAATAATAGATATGAGGTGTTTGGCATAATCTGGATCACTGCTAAATCCCGCAGCTTGTAGTTTTTCTGCCGCAACTTTATAACTAGTCGTTCCTGCCACCTCTTTATAGGTCGACTCGCCCCACGTTCCTTGGCGAAGTTCTTCTAAATAAGTCATCATAGAACTTGACCAATCCTTAAAAACTGCAAAATCCACCTTTTGATATTGCCATTTCCCTTTACTGTAGATACTATCCTTTAAACGAATACGTTCTTGACCTGGCTGAGCAGGGAGACTGTAGATGTTATGGTATTTAACAGATAAAAGACTGCTACCATAATTCGACTCATATGCAGCTTGACTAAGGAGAATAGACGCAGGTACACCATAGTTTAGACATCTTTTGAGCTGTTGGAGCTAAGGTCTCAATAAATTCTTGCTGTGTGTAAGCAACCTTTACCGAACGAGCATTATCATCTGTAGAGGCATGAAGAATCAAAGGTAAGAGAATACCTAAAGCGAAAACAACAACTAAGGTAATGAAGGCTTTTAGTTTAAAACGTCGTCTCACTTAGCTTTCTCCTTTAATAATGCCAAATATTCCTCCAAAGAAAGATTATGTTCAGTCATATACTCTGCTGACTCTTTACCAACATAGCGGAAATGCCAATCCTCGTAGCCTACACCCGTTGACGATGTTTTACCATCTGGAAAACGAAGAACAAAGCCATATTTCGGCGCCAATTCTTTGACTTTAGCTACTGTATCTGGATCTGCTTCATTTAAGCTATCCACAGTACTCATATCAATCGCAAGACCTGTCTGGTGTTCACTCGCTCCTGGTGGTTGTGAATAGGTTTGAACCTTTTTCTCCGCCTGAGACTCCGTCAAACTTGGGTCAGCAGCCATTTCCTGCTGAACATAACTGTTATAAAGTTCTGTCTGATAAGCAACACTACGATAACCTGATATCAAGTGATAACTTGGATCAATTTCTTGAGCAGCTGCTAAAAACTGCTTCACATTCTTAGCAATTCTTGCATCTACAGAAACACCATCAACGTCAGCAATCTCAGGGTTAAGTTCTTTTAGACTTATTATCACGATTTACCAAAAGCAATTCCCAGTCTTTAGGCGATACATCAGGTAGTCCCTTTGCATCCTTGCTTTTGAGTCGCATCGGTAGCTTGCTTACTACTTTTTTTGTTACTGACGATCCATTGGTTTGTTGGACTGTACGACTGACACCAAATACTGAATAAAGTCCTGCTGCAATCAAAAGCATCGCAATCAAGACACTACTGATAACCAAAAAAACCAGTTGGTTTGCTTTTTTTCGCCCTGACGGCGACTTGGATAGTTATTTTTTTACCATTTTCTTTTTCTATTATCTCTCGCCCAACCTGACGATAAGTCATATCGCCAAGTGCTTCTAATGTAAATTTACCATTTTCATAAGCAACAACAGTAACCGAACCGTTGTCCAATGAAGGATGCTCGACAGAAGGATCAATTAACCAAGCAAAAGGTTGCAATGGTCATACCGTGACTAACGACGATAGCATTACCGCCACCAGACCTCTCAAGATCTTCTGCAATAGCTGTGAACCCCTCTAAAAATACGTTTTCTGAGCACTTCCCAAGGCTCTGCCCAACCAGCCGTATCCACATCAAGAATACCTTGTGCAAGCTCAGGATAAGTTACCTCATGCAAATCCTTACCTTGAAAAAGCATCTGTTCTCGGTAGCACACCGTAGAAAAAGTTCACCGTCATAGCCACCATCTAAACTACCAAAACACCACTCACGAATACGTTTGTCACGTTTATAAGGAATAGTTTCCAAACCCGTCTCACGTAAAATGATATCCATGGTTTGAATCGTTCGACCTGAATCACTAGAATATGCGGCCTTGAAAGGAATACCTGCTGCTTTCAGACCTACTCCCAATTCACGAATACCTTCCTCACCGAACGGGGTCAAAGGGCTATCAGACCAACCTTGTGCACGACCAATGGTGTTAAACATCGTTTTGCCGTGTCTCGCAATATACAACTAACCTTACTCATAGCACCCCTTCTTTCCGTCATTTTTGAATTCATTATAGCACAAATCCCCTCGACTATCTAGCCAGCGAGACCATCAGAAAATGCCTTACCAATTGGCAAAGCATTTATCATCCGCTTAGTTTTTAAAGCTGTGAACAGGAGCTGGGATTTGACCACCACGCGCAATGAAGTCAGCCGATGAAGCTTTGTTTACCTTCATTACTGGTGCATAACCAAGAAGACCTCCAAGTTCCAACATATCACCTTCCTTACCATAAGGAATGATACGAACAGCTGTTGTTTTCTGGTTAATGACACCGATTGCCGCTTCATCAGCAATCATGGCCGCGATTGTTGTATCTGGCGTATCAGCAGGAATAGCAATCATGTCTAGACCAACAGAACAGATAGCTGTCATGGCTTCCAATTTTTCAAGGTTGATATGACCAGATTGAACCGCCGCAATCATACCTTCATCTTCAGAAACTGGAATAAAGGCACCTGACAAACCACCAACTTGGTTACATGCCATGATACCACCTTTTTTAACTTGGTCGTTAAGAAGGGCTAGAGCTGCAGTAGTACCATGCGTACCAACAACTTCAAGACCCATCGCTTCAAGTACACGGGCTACTGAATCACCAACTGCTGGTGTTGGCGCAAGAGACAAATCTACAATACCGAACTCGACACCAAGGCGTTCGCTGGCCATTTGACCAACCAACTGACCAACACGTGTGATTTTGAAGGCGGTCTTCTTAACTGTTTCAGCTAGAACATCGAAACTTTCGCCTGGAACTTTCTCAACTGCACGTTGCACAACACCAGGACCTGAAACCCCAACATTGATTACAACATCAGCCTCACCAACACCGTGGAAGGCACCTGCCATAAATGGATTATCTTCAACCGCATTAGCAAAGACCACCAATTTACCTGGGCCCATTGGATCTGCCTCAGAAGCCTCTTTGATGATACGTCCCATGTCACGTACCGCTGTCATGTTAATACCAGTCTTTGTTGAACCAATGTTGACAGATGAGCAGACAAAATCAGTCTCTGCAAGCGCACGTGGAATAGAATTAATAAGAATCTCATCACCTTTTTGGTAGCCCTTTTGAACGAGTGCAGAGAAACCACCAATAAAGTTAACACCGATTTCCTTAGCTGCTCGGTCTAACGCCTTCGCAAAAGGTACATAGTCTGTTGCATCTGTTGCCGCACCGATGATTGAGATCGGAGTAACAGACACACGTTTATTAACAATCGGAATACCAAGTTCAGCCGCAATCTCGTCACCAACAGCTACCAAATTCTTAGCCTTAGATACAATCTTGTTATAGACTTTTTCCGCCGCCTTATCGATATCTGAATCGATACAGTCTAGGAGTGAAATCCCCATGGTAATGGTACGAACATCAAAGTTCTGCTCCTCAATCATGGCAATGGTTTCTGTGACCTGTTTAATATCCATTTTAAGCTACTCCTATCTTACAAGTTGTGCATAGCATCAAATTGCTGAACTTTGGATGTTGATTTTAACGTTCAATGACTCACCAAAGGCTTCCAATTCAGCACGTAGGTGTGTAAAATCTTGTTTGTCTTCCGATGATACAACCGCCATCATGGTAAAGAATTCATCAAGAACTGTTTGAGAAATATCATCAATATTCAATCCAAGTTCTGCCACCTTAGTCGCAACACCCGCAACAATACCTGATTTGTCCTTACCTACAACTGTAATAATCGCTTTCATGAGAAGCCTCCATCATTTTATTTTGTATAATTTTAGCATATTTTGATTAAAAATGCTATTTTTTATGAAATTTGCATCTTTTTTCTTGAAAAAACGAATATTTCCGAGAAATTTAACCAATATCGTTTATGAGAACATCCTCTCTTTGACTCAACTACTTGTGGATAAACTTGTTCACAACCTAAATAATATCTCTCTTATAAAACCCTGAAAAATCAAGATTCAACACTATCAACAGACTTTTCCACAACTGTGGATAACTCTGTTGGTAACTTGTCGATAAACAAAAAATATCGCCAAATCCAGGCGATATCTTAGCTTTATTTCCATTTTAAATTAACATGGGCATTCATTTCTTTATAAGCAGTATCTATACGCTCTTTGGTCTCTTCATCTAGTTTATTTCTATATTTACCACCTTTAATGAAATCCTCTAAAATATAAGTTTGGTAAGTATACAAAGGATATCCCTCTGGCGAAGTTGTTCCTTTAGGTGTACGGTTAACCCAAGTCGGATGTGCTTGAGCAGTCTTAATCGTGGTTTGACCATTCTTTTTCTCAAAGGTGACATCCATTAAGACACCCCTCTCTGTCCACTCTGCGCTATCCACACCATCCATGGTCTCTATGCGCTGGTTTGAGATGAAATTCCCCATTGAGTAAATAATAAGTTTTTGCTGTCCATCCTTTTTAACCACCTCAGAAGGTTCTACCACATGAGGATGACCTCCAAAGATAATATCAGCACCCCAATCAATCATCTTATGATAGAGTTTAACCTGTTCATCTGTCGGTTCCAAACGATATTCAACACCCATCTGAGGCATGATAACCGTGATATCCGCTTCTTTTTCGGCACGCTGAATCTCGGATTTCATACGTTTTTCATCCAAATTCGATAAGTGGTCTGCAACCTCTTTATCCGTCAAGTTCGACTCTAGGCCATTGTAACCATAAGCATAGGAAAGTATTGCAACTTTGATACCATTAACATTCTTGATGAGAAGTGGCGCCTTGTCTCGCACCGGCTTTTCGTAAACACCAATAGGATCAATTCCCACTTTTTTAAAAGCATCAGCAGTTGTAAAAGCTCCCTCTAAACCAGAATCCAAGATATGATTATGGGCCAAATCCATAACATCATAACCAGCATCCTTAATAGCTGCTGTCACTGATTGAGGAGCATTAAACAGAGGATAGCCTGACAAAGGATAATCAGGATTAACCGTTCCCTCGAAATCACCCAAGACCAAATCAGCCTGCTTTAACCACGGCTTCACATAAGTAAAATTCTCCGTGAAATCATAGCTGCCATCCGCCTGCAAGGCACTCATATAGAGAGCGTCATGATAGAGCAAGTCCCCATTAGCCATGATACGTGCTGTCTGTACCTGGTTCGAGGCATTCTTTTGCTGTTCGTTCTTACTATGAACAATTAAAATCTCAAGAAAAAGCAAACCTAAGACGAGAGCAATCAACCCCATCAAAATCTTATTAGTCATCGCATTATCACGCTTTTTAGCTTGGCTCTGTTTCATAACACTCTCCTTTTTCATACTACTAGTGTACCAAAAAAACTGATCCATTAATGATAAAAAAGATTAACAAACAGTTACATCTCACCCTTATAACAACTTTAAAAATACAGTAGCTCTGTTCAAATAAAATAAAAACCCTACTTCACGAGAAGTAGAGTTCTGTTAATGATTATCGTGTTGGTGTGTATTCCAAATCTTTTCCATGTTTAGCTACAAAGTCAGACATCTCAGAGTCTGGAATTTGACGCAAGTAGAGATTGGCACGAATCGTTGGATCTTCCTCACGACAAGTCGAAAGAACGAGGTATTTATCTGAAGCACTAACCTTCAAATCCTTGTTTTTAACATCAGCCGTATCATAGATAATATCTAATTGTTCCTTAAAATCCTTATCATCTTTGAATGATGTACGGTAGAAAGCTGTATCCTCAGGAACAATAACCATCGCAAAAGCTTCATAATAATACTTTCTTTGAGGGGTTTCTACAACAACATACTTGTGTTTGTCAAAAAAACGACTGATCACTGTAGTAGTTAACATCATTAAACATACGATGGTCTTCTACCTGACTTCCTCTAGCGTGACCAAAAAAAGCCAAGTCAAACGGTCACTAAAAATCTTTCTTATTGTCTGTATCCATGAATACAGTACCAAACAGAGGCTTATTACCTCCTTCGAAAGTTTTATCTAGATATGTAGAATTATCTTTAGTTTGTACAACAGGCTCATCTAATTGAGTGCCTGGTGCATAGATATAAGCAATCGTATCTGAATTAGTTGCAGAAAGACCATCAAACTTCGACTTGAGATACTTCTTTTTCATCATCGGTAGGTTTATAGTCACTGACTTGAGTAACCTTATTCCCAAGTGAATGAGCATTGTTTCCTGTAAAAAGTTTGACTCACCAATAATCACTAATCCTAATACAAGAATGGATGCCAAAAATACTTAAGGATTTTTTTATTTAAGATCTTCGTGCTACTATTGCGTTTACTCATAAATCTCTACTCTCTTCATTTTATTATTAATAATAAAAATATCACTGAAAGCCTAACTTCAGTGATATTCTTAGTAATAACTAGTAATCACTAATTATTTTACTGCCGCAGTATTTGGAAGAGCTTTTTGCTTCTGCTTTAGAACCTGATTTGTTTTTCTTTAACTGCTTTAGATTTTTCTTCTGCTTTTTTAGCTTTTTCTGCTGAAGTTTGAGCTTTTTTCACATCTTCTTGTGATGGAGCAGTTTTATCTTCTGCTTGAGCTCCATGTTCCGCTTCATAACGAGCGTTCTTTTGTTCTGGAGTTTCATTCAAAATGTAGTAATTACCTTCTTTTTTAGAAGCAGTATTCCATTTCTTTTGAAGTTCTTCAGTGTAACGGTTACGAACGTTGTTACGAGCAGTATTCAAAGCTGATTCATAAGCTTCTTTCTTTTCAGTGTAAAGGTGTGATCCGCCTTCAACCGCATCAAATTCAGATTTAGCTGCAACTACTGCTGGATCTTGAGCTGCTTCAGCATCGATATCTTCTTGATGCCCTGCCAAGTATTCATTTACTTTACGAGCATTTTCAAATTCTGTTTGAGCGTTGTAGGCATCATTCACACCACCACCTGTTGTTGGTTGGTCATATGCTCCTGGAGTGTTAGCTCCACCATTGATATCCGCAACTGCTGGCGCTGCAGCCGCAAAAAGCGCAAGAACTGCTGCTGAAGTAAGCAATACTTTTTTCATAATTAATTCTCCTCTATAAACAACTTATTTTTTTATCAGGTATTCCCGATACCCATTGATTATAACACTATTTAGAGATATGTCAACATTTTTTTAAAAAAAATTTTTTGAATTTTTAATATATCCTACAATTCGCACAAATAATGGGTTTTTTTAGAACATACTAACCAATAGTTATGATTAACTATTTTTTTAATTTTTAGTGTTATTTTTGAGCATTTTGTTGTAAAGCTTACCTTAAGTTAAAATACAAAAGAACATCCATATATAAAAGCATAATTTGTAAAATATACATTCTTTATTATGATAACTTTTTATTTCAAAACCTCAAATAATCTTTTGTTGAAGATAAAAACTCTTGATTTCAATAAATTTGAAGTGCAGAACAATATCATCCTCCAAATGAATGTATTCATTCACTTTTTATCATTTTTTTGTATGATAACTACATAATATGCAAGACCTCACAATTGAATAGATTAGAGAAATATTAGCATTTTTGAGAGTATTTCCACCTAAAAAGTTCTATTATTGGTTAAAATTCTTGAAAAATAAACTATTATCTTATTTTTTTGAAAGCGTTTCAACTAAAATGTTATTACGAAAAACTCCTTTGAAAATACTCCCTTTTACCACTACCTCGCCATAGAATAACAAGTTTCCAAAAACTGATACACAAATCAATTCGATTGTTTTACTTCTCTTATTTCAGACGAAATAGTTCTTCCACTTGTTTATTAAAGACTTGCGCTATTTTTAAAGCCATTTCCAACGAAGGGTTGTAGCGGTTATTTTCCAAGTGAACAATCGTTTCTCTCCGTATTCCTACTTGATCTGCTAAATCTTGTTGAGTCATACCATAAGCTTCCCTTACTTCTTTCAAGTTAGTCTTTATTTTACTTTCTTTCGCCATATTTCATCCCCTTTTTTCAGTGATAAAGTAAGTAATGGCAAATAATAAGAGTAAAAAAGCCACCAAAATATAAAGGAATCCAGCATTCAAAACGAAAACTTTACAGACAGCTATCAAGGTTGCCATTCCCAATAATATAAAGATTGCTATTGTAAACAAAATGGAAGAGGACTTTGCAATATTTCTATAAAATCGTTCATCGGGTTCTTCATTAATTCTCTTGAATAAGAAGTAAAACATTAATAACAATTGAACACTTAATCCAATTCCTAACATTATATTCTTAATCAAAGAACCAGGAGTTAGAAGCCAAACTCCAATAGTATAGATTGAGGACGAGAGAAATACAAGCACTGTATATAATTTTGCAGTAATCCCAAACATGTTTTTTTCTCTTTCTTTTGATAGGTTGATTTTGAGAGGACCGATAGCATCGTACAAACCAAATACGAAGGAAGCCAAGCCGTCGTCATAATAGCACCTTTCGCTAGAATCGGTAGGTGATTCCCCAGCAATAAAACTAAACATACAACAATAAGCACGCTAGAGATATAAAGAATTATCTTTAAGTTCTTCGATATTTTCATTTTAGTCACCTCTTTTTAGTATGTTATAAATATATCACACCTTATCTGTTATAAATATATCACATTGTTATAAGAATTTCAAGATGAAGACAAAACTCTAGTAAGATTTTGAACACTTTTCAGAAATCTATACAAAAAACACCTTGCAAACTGCAAAGTGTTTTCGTTTGTATTCTGCTTTCCAGCAACGAATTAACGTTTTGAGAACTGGCTAGCTTTACGAGCTTTCTTAAGACCTGGTTTGACACGGTTTGATTTCAGTTAATTTATAAACAGCTTTATATCAAACTTTAGCAGACTTGTACTGCTTTTTTATTTCAAAAAAATTGAATAAGTTTGATTCAATGAGAGTATTTCAGTCATGATTAGTTTCTATAATTTATAACTTTTCCTTTTAACAAAAATTGCAATCTTTGATTTAATTTTAAACTGTATCAAAAGTAAACAACTAAACATGAATAGAGATGGTAATATTTCCCTTTGATACTGTCAATAATTATGTGTAAACACTTAAGTAGAGTTATGGAGTGTTAATCAAATAAGCTTTCAGAGGTTTGTCGAATAAATGCTGTGCCAAATCCGGTAGGGGAACTGATAAAAAATTAAAAGATTATCCGTATTCTCCAGACTTTCCTATACTTTGGTTTCCATTCGGCGATAAAGTCCTCTTAAGCTTGCACTGCCATTTCTAAATTTTCAGCACGATAAATCGTTTTAAATTGCTCCAGAATAACCGCTCTATCTGCTCGTTTCACTTTACTAGCTAGATTTCGACTAATATGAATTAAGCAACGTTGTTGTTTAGCTAATGGGTAAGCCTGACTTATAATCTGCTCAAGCCCTTTGAAGCCATCGGTCACTACAAGAGAAACCTGTTGAATTCCTTGGTTTTGAAGCTTGTCTAGCAGGGTGGACCAAGAAGCATTGTTTTCATTTGGGGCGATTTCATATCCAAGAACAGCCTTCTGTCCCTATGGTGTAATGCCAAGTGCGATATGAATACATTCTTTACTAACGGTTTCACGTCTTAATGGAAGATAGGTTCCGTCAAGAAACAAGACAGTTAATTAGGTTCTAAGCCTCGCTCAAGAAAAGCAGCGACATTTTCCTGAGTTGTTTTTGAGATGTTAGAAATTGTGGCAGAACTAAAAAGGCCGACAATTCTACTTGAAGCAGATCGTTCATAACTGTTTCAAGAGAAAAACGGAAAAATTCATCGATATCTCGTTTTTGAGCTAGGAAGTTAAGTAGTTCAGTGGAAAATTTAGTTATAGAAGTAAATCTCTTTCTAGTAATGTGTTGCAACTCTACTATAACGGATTTATTCCTTTTTGTGTTTACACAACTTATTTTACACTACCGCTTTTAAATTCATATTACTTTGTAAATAATAATTTAATATTACTTTTTATATGCAATCATTACACCAACTGGTGCAAGACCTCCATTTACCAATTTCATTTCAGCTACTGAAAATCCATATTCATGGATAAATTCTTCAAATTGCTTTTTATCCCATTCTTTATACATCTTAAACCCTACAATAGACATCAGCCGTTTTTTGAATTTACTTTGTTTTTCCTCTTTCCATAAAAAAGTGGGAGCAAACAAAGTACCATTAGGTTTTAATACCCTATATATTTCTTTCATTGCCTTGTCAGGCTCGGGCATAATATGAAGTGCATTAGCTATTACTACACAATCAAATTTCTCATCTGTATAAATCAATGAAGTAGCATCAGCTATTTCAAAGACAAAGGTTCTCGTATTCTCCATGTTTTTCTTGCTTCAAAAAAATCATTTGTTTAGAAAAAAATCAGTTGCAATCCAACTTTTCGTATATTTTTGAAAGGTTAAAGGATAATTGACCTGAACCACAAGCAAGTTCAAGTACATTCATATCCTTACTCAAATAGGGGTTTATGTATCCACAAACTTTATCATAAACACCTTTATCCTTCTTCATAAAAGGAGCATACAACTTGGCGAATTTATCCCAAAATTTTTTGTTACTCTTATCACTCACCAGCAAAACTCCTCCCAACAACAAATTTTAAACTCTCTCCGCTTTTAGCATTTCACATTATTCCTTAAAGATGAAAGCTAATTGCAAGTTAGTCTAAATTAACTAATAATATTTTACCATTTTTAAGTCATTTTTCTATACCCGCTTTTCATAGCACTTGACAGTTGCCTATAAAGTTAAAGTAAACATCGACTTGTTATTTTCTATTGTAATTTCCTCTCTATTTCTGATTCTATTTTATCAAAAGTAATCTGAACAGTTTATAAATGTTTTTACTTGGAAAAATCAATAATGATATAATAGAAGAAAACGGAGGTCAACTATGCAAAAAGAAGCTACTATTTCAGACAATCAGCTTTATCGCTATAAACTATCTCGTACGTGGGACTCAACAAAACCTACGATTCTTTTTATTGGTTTGAATCCTTCAATTGCCGATGAAACTATCGATGATCCGACAATCACACGATGTATAAATTATGCAAAAGCTTGGGGATATGGAACCTTACTTATGACTAACTTACTTGCTTTTAGAAGCACTTACCCAAAGGATATATATTTAGTTGATGATCCTATAGGAGACGAAAATGATAATTATATTTTAGAATGTGTTGCACAATCTGATTTAGTAGTTGCCTGCTGGGGAAATAATGGTATGTATATGAATAGGGAAAATATCATTAAGGATCTTGTACCCAATTTATATTGTCTTAGAAAAAATAAAAACGGAACCCCACATCATCCACTCAGACTTCCTAGAAATATTCGACCAATACCATTCAATTTCTAAATATGACTTTCCGAAAAATAACTATTTTTTTCCCGAAAGTTTATTATTTGCTGTTATAATAGACATACAAAACTTGTTCCAAGAATTTTTTTTAGACTTGTTATCATCATAAATACTGATTTTAAGGGATTTGACTACTAGTAAACTTAACAACTTTTATATATTTTATACTATATAGGACAGTGATAGCATAATTGAAGAGTGAACAAAAAGAGGTATAAAAATACCTCTTTTTTGCATAACTATTGCTCTCAATCACAGATTGATTCGCAGATACTAACTAATTATTTTAGTCTTGAATTGTCAAATTAAGTGCATACTTTCCCCATAGAATACTTCATAAGGTGTTTTCCAGTTAAGACATTTTCGTGGCCTATTATTAAGTTTGTTCTCCCATAGCTGAATAGTCTGATCATCAACCAATGTTAGATCACTACCCTTTGGAAATATTCTCTAAGTAATCCATTCGTGTTCTCATTGGTTCCTCGTTGCCATGGAGCATGAGGGTCAGGAAAATAGACTTCAATGTTCAATTGATCACTCAATTTCTGATGATACGTGAATTCTTTCCCTCTATCAGGAGTTACTGTATACTTCGTCAAGGGTTCTAACAGTTTTACCATAGCTTCTATTACCAACTTGCTTTTCTTAACAGCTACCTTTTATTTGAAAAAAACATTAAAAATAGCGCAAAAAACTCTTCTTGTGCTATACTGTAATTGAGATTTTTTAAATTTTTGGTGTTAGAACTGTTGCCTCAGTCCTAGCACTTTTTCTTTGTCGTATTCTTGGTGTGTTGCGAGAATTTTGTAAATGATACGAAGTAGCTTATGTGCGCAAGCAATGACGGCTTTCATCTTACTTCCTCTTTGGGAAATTTTGCTATAAAAAGATGAAAACGCATTGTCTTTAGAGTGAGCCGCAATCAATCCCGACATGGTCAAAGCCTGCTTGATATATCGATTTCCTTGCGTGATATGTGAGGATTTTTTAATGCCAGCACTTTCATAAGATCCTGGGCAGAGCCCAGCCCAAGAAGCTAAGTGTGCGTCTGATTGAAAAGCCTTCACATCTGGTCCAATCTCAGCTAAAATTGTGGCTGCACAAGTTTCACTCACACCAGGAATCATTTGAAGTAATCTATTTTCTTCAGGGAAACTCCTTTTCGATATAAGCTATTATTTCACTCCTTAAATTGTTCATGAGTTTTTGATACAATTGATATTCTTCTAGGCTTTGGTCCAAGAGAAATCGATCCTCCAGTGACAACTTCCCATTCATGGCCTCCATTAATTCTTCGGGACTTGCTTTGACATGCTTGTGAATACAAGCTGTCACATTGTCATAATCAATGAGTTCCCCATTGATAAAGAGCGTTAAAAGAGACTGTCCTGTCTTAGAGAAGATATCAGAAAGATAGCTGGTTAGTTTGATATTAGCACGTTGTAAGAGGTTATGAATCTCATTCTTTATTTGAGTTTGACGTTGTTTGTAAGAACGTAACCTACGAGTGAGTAAACGTAACTGCATCACTTCAGGGCTTGGAATGTAAGATGGCTCAATAAGTCCACAACGTCCGAGCTGTGCAATCCATTCGGCATCTTTCATGTCTGTTTTTCGACCAGGCACATTCTTAATATGTTGGGGGTTAGCTAATATCAAATTGAGTTCTGAGTCTGAGAATATATTAAAGAGTGGTACCCAATATTGGCCAGTGCTTTCAAAAAAGACATGTGTGACGTGATTTTCCAATAACCAATCTAAGGCGTTTTGGAGAGCTATAGTTGTTGTACCAAATTTTTTCTGAATCTTTTTAGGTTTATTGCTTTCTAGTGGACCATCTAGAATACAACAAACGATAGACTTTTGGTGGACATCAATTCCACAACAAGTTTCAATCATAACTTCCATTACAAAAACCTCCTGTTAACTATTGAACAATAGAACAAGAGGCTATTAGTAATTTTATTTTCATGCTCAAGGCATATTCGAGTTATCTCATGACTCTTGTTCATCCAGTTTTTGATACAGGCTAGGCAAAGCCCTATTAAAGACAACGGATTGGTATTGTTCACCTTCATTATAAGCCGAACTTTCTTTTCTGTCATGAGTTAGCAGGCTAAGCCTGCTTAGAGTTTTTGATTTTTAGAAAACGAGAATAACGGTCTGTTAGAGTCACTAAACAAGCTTTTCCAGTTTTACCTGCAACAGTATCGGCTTCCCAATCTCCTATTCTAGTTCGATTATTAGCCTCTTCTGGTCTTTCGTGAATTGTATGAGAAATGGATATTTTCCCTCTATTTTCAACATGACCTTTAGTATGACGTGTTTTCCCACAATGACGGAGCTTACGAATGACACCACGAGCACCATGAGATAGTGAGTTATCATCAAAATGACCTCTGTAAATGGCTCTATAGATTGTTTGATAACTAATAACAGTTTTTCCGTACTCTAATCGCAACCGACCTTCTATTTCTTCAGGAGACCATTGGTAATCGAGAAATAGATGTTTGACGGTATTGCTTAAATTGTGATCTATTTCAAGCATACGTTTTCGTCCACAGTGTGATTTAGCCATATGGTAAGATTCCTGTGCATGACTTGGAGAATAGCTTCCTTCTTTTAGATGCCGCTTCCACTCACGACTAATACTAGATGGATGACGATGAAGTAACTTAGCAATTTGAGAAAAATTTAGACCTTGCGTACAATAAATGAGAACACTTTCACGCTCGTCTATGGTAAAATGATGGTAGCTCATAAGATTTCCTTTCGTAACTAGTTCGTTCAATTCTATTTTACTAGAAAATCTTATGAGTTTTTATTGTGCACTTATATTGTATATTCAAGGGCTAAAAAAAGACATCCAAGAGAAATCTCTTGAATGTCTTGAAACGTTGATATAATCGTATTGATTAACGTTTTGAGAATTGTGAAGCTTTACGAGCTTTCTTAAGACCTGGTTTGGAAAGTATGGATTTCAGTTGGACTAAAAACAGCGTAATATCAAGGATTTTCTGAACAATATCTACTTTTTAATTTCATAAAATCTGAATCAATATTTTTAAAATAGGGGAATAGTTTAGGTCTCTAAGCATTAAAATAATACACCTAACTTTGGTCACCGTTTTTTAGTTATTCACTCTTTTTTCGGATAGTGTTTTTAAAGTTATGATGTAAAATGCCGCAATTAAAACACTATACATCATAATCGGAGGATAGAGAATTAAGGATAGAATCAATCCCACTCCTTTAATTATTAAGTCAGGTATCAATAACTTCCTATATTGTGCGGTAGCTTCAAGTATTTCTTTCTGATCTATATTGGGTTTATCAATTACTTTATGTAAAAACCAGTTTGCTACCGTTGAAACAATAACGATCAGTCCATAAAAGAGCTGTGCCGTATGATTCATGAAATGACTACTAACTATTCCAGTAGCATAGGGCATAAATGAAACAAAAAATAAAAGATACAAATTCTTTCAAATTCCTCCCTTTTCAACTTGGCTAACTTGACCTGCATTACCTAGGTCGCTTTGCTTTAAATTATACTTTTTTCTTAAACATTTGATACGAGTAGGTATTTCTTGTGAGTAATTTTCATCAAAAAATTTCATATATAATCTCCCTATAATCATGAAAAAGTAGTAAAAATAGTTGTTATCCTAGTTGATTAAAAAAATCTCTGATTTCCTCATCTTTTATAAAATAATATATAATTTTTCCCCTCTCTTCTAGTGTCCAAGATGTTTTTGATTGGCTAGTTTACGAAGATGGTGGGAGGCAGATGCCATACTGAGATTTAATAAACAGGCTATATCGCAGACACAGAGTTCTTCGACAGCAAGGAGATAAAAGATGATATTTATCTGTTTTATTATCGGTAAATTTTGATAAAATGCGAAGTGATTTTTTTGGACTTTTTCCTTTTTCAAGGTAGTTCGTTGCGGTTGTAACATTTTGTTGATTTATAACATCCACTTGACAGATACTATCTTTTTTTCATAATTTTTTTCTCCTAGCCTAACACAGCCCATAGCATGTCAAAGCTGTTGTTTTTCAATCAGGATATACATCCCCAATCCTAAATAGACAACGGCAATAAACCATCTGCTATATTTTTTTCCAAAGTTTCTCCAACAGAAGGGACTTGTGCTAATTTTTGGGCAGAAAAACCAAGAGATAAATCATGACTAGAAAAGTAAGTAAAGTCACTATCAAATTCGCTAAATTTAAGGTGGTAAAAATATGGGACAAAGACACCAATATTGTCAGCGCCACAACTTGCAAAAAGTAATCATAGCGACTAGAAAAAAATCAGGTTTTTTTATTGTCTTTTCGCAAACCATCTTTTGCAATAGCTTCTCCATCAGAATCTCCTAAAAGCAAAACTTTGAGGCCTAGGAAAATTGGAATCAAACCGAGTAAACCTAAAAATCTCTTTACTAGGAATATAATTTAAGACAAATGCAAAAAAAGCAAACTTAGGAATATTAGACTAACAGAGCCTAGAAATTGTCCTAAATAGATGTTAATGATGTCCTTTCTGCTTTTTCTTTTTGGCAAAAAAATAACATTAGGATAATAAGTAAGTCTACGGCTGTCCCAGAATACAGGATTATTGAAGTAACAATATTTTTGAATCATAAAACACCTCATTCAAATATTTTTTTGAATGTATTCTAACATTAACCTTTGTAGATGTCAACTTAAAATCCACCAATTAATAATTGCATGTCAATATTTGTATTGTGAAACTAGTTTCAGAAATATATAGTCTTAAAAGTATGTCCACTGCCAATGGTTTTTCAATATTTAAGAGGAGATTTATAATGGTTCATTTCTATAAATTTATAAACGAGTTATATATTTTGTTTAACCAATTATTAACTATTTTTTTATCAATAATCACTTCATTAATTTGTACTTTTTTTAATTTTGATTTATTTTTTTCGTGCATATTTTTATATGAATTTAATTCTAATACATTTTAAATAAAAAAATACGCAATTTTAATTGGCACTGACCCCCGTAAATGAGAATTAAATAAAAACACCTCCAAGTTGGATTTGGTACAATATAATCAAATGCTCATGGAGGTGGCTTTTTATGGTTAAAAAACGTGTGGAGACGGTGGTATTATTGTCAAGAAAATAGAATAACAAGCTATAAAACTGTCGAAATAGGTGGCTTTTAGGATTTTAACAGAAATCAGTTCTATAATAAATTAAAAATCGTGTTGGTAGAAAAATCGTCTACTTCTACCAACACGATTTTACAAAGAGCCAGTACTTACATCTCTTTTTCTCCTGTAAAACTATTGTATCTTGATACTTTAAGGAGTTTCAATCATTCGATCTGTTAACCGTTATTTTTTGGATCTAAACGTAATAACATAGCATTAATGGCGACGATGACTGTTGACACAGACATTAGGATTGCTCCTAATGCAGGGCTTAATGTGATACCAATAGGAGCCAAAATTCCTGCAGCTAGAGGGATAGCTATAAAGTTATAACCAGCTCCCCAAAATAGGTTTTGTTTCATTTTACGAGTTGTTTTGTGTGCTAATTCAATGAATGATTCAATATCTCCTGGATCTGATTGAGTCAATATGACATCAGCTGAATCCAATGCAACTTGAGTTCCAGCACCTATAGCTATACCAACATCTGCTAAGGCAAGAGAAGGAGCATCATTTACACCATCACCTACCATGATAACTTTCTTTCCTTCATCTTTAAGTGTTTTAACTAACTCATATTTGTCTTGTGGAGATTGATTTGATCTATATTCAATCCCTAAATCTACTGCCGCGCCTTGAGCCGCTTTTTCATTATCACCTGTTGCCATAATTGGTTGAATATTGTTCTTTTTAAGAGCTTTAATTAACTCTTTACTCGTTGGTTTTAATTCGTCCCCTAAAGCTACAGCACCAATGGCATCATCGTTTTCTACTAAGATACTAAGAGTTGCTCCTTTTGGAATAGCCATATCAAGATTACGTCCATAGGCTTTTTGACTAATTAATTGGTAACGGTGCCCACCTGCTTTACCCTCTACTCCAGAACCGGAAATCACATCAATCGAATCAAAAGATGCTGGACGTATATTTTGCTGCTCGGCGAAACTTACAATTGATTGAGCAATTGGGTGGCTAGATCCTCCTTCAATACCTGCCAATAAGGCAATGATTTCCTCTTTTGTATATTTGTCATTAAGAAGTTTTACATCTAATACTTTAAATTCACCAGTTGTTAAAGTACCCGTTTTATCTAAAATCATCACATCTGCATCTTGAGCTATTTCTAAGGCTTGGCAGTCTTTTACTAGTAAGCCACGGCTAGCTCCTAAGCTTGTGCTACGGGCGGTTACCAATGGAATAGCCAGACCCAATGCGTGCGGACAAGCAATAACTAATGTAGTAATAGTAAATATAACTGCCGTTGGGATATCTCCAATAATCATCCACACTACAAAAGCAATTAGCGAGACAATAACAGCAATATAGAAGAGCCACCCTGCAACCTTTTGAGCAATATTTTCTGCTCTGGAAGGCTGACTTTGAGCTTGGCTAATTAAATTCTGAACTTGAGAGATGAAGGATTGATCACCTGTCTCATTCACTTTAATATAAAGAACCCCTTCTCCATTTGTTGAGCCCCCGATTACTTCATCGCCAGGGCCTTTTTTAACTGCTTTTGATTCTCCAGTCAAAAGAGCTTCATTTAAACGTGATTCGCCACGCTCGATAATCCCGTCTGCTGGCACATTTTCTCCGGCTTGAACACGAATTAAATCACCTACCTTTAAGTCAGCAACTGGTCGTGTTTCAATTGAATCGTCTTCTAATACAACGTGAGCATCTTTCGGCACTAACTTAGCCAATTCTGCTTGTGCGTCTCCTGCTTCACCAATAGCTTTCATCTCAATCCAGTGACCTAATAGCATGATTAATAGTAATGAAGCAAATTCAAAGAAAAAGTCCATCACGTGTTCACCCGTTACGTAGGTAATGATCACAGCATAAATACTGTATAAATATGAAACACTTAAACCTAAAGAAACGAGTGCCATCATTCCAGGTTCTTTTTGTTTAAATTCGTCAACTGCACCTTGATAGAATGGACGTCCACCATAAATAATTAATATAGTAGATAAAATAGCTACTACAATATCAGAATATGGAAAAGTAAACTGGAATGGTAGTTCAAATCCATGCAAAGGGACTAAGAGCATAATAATGATTCCTAGTGGCAATGACTTTAAGAAAAGTTCCTTAAAGCTTCCGTGATGATGGTGGGCATGCCCACTGTGTCCGCTGTGATCATGTCCACTGTGCCCGCTGTGATTATGTCCACTGTGCCCGCTGTGGTCATTCCCACTGTGCCCGCAGTGATCATGCCCAGCATGATGTACTTGATGTTGATCCTTATGGTATCCATGTTCATCTGTGATTCCATGCTCGTGTTTTAACTTATCCATGTTGTCATTATTCATTTTAAATTCCTCCTTATGCTTAATGATGATGTAAATGACATTCGCATTGTCCTTCTGGACAATTGCAATCCACTTCTTCTACTGCGAAAGATTTTTTCATCTCTAATATTTTTTTCTAGTCGATCTATATCATCGAAGCTTAAAACATGATCTTCAATGATGCTTCCTATTACATTTCCGACTTTCTTATTGCAAATACGGTTAAAAAAATATCTTCTGCATAATCCCTTACGGCTTCTGTCTCTTCAATATTGGCAGTGTAAATAAACTTTCTACCTTCATGCTCTGTATTTAGTACGCCTTTTTCCAACTAATCGACCTAAGATCGTTTTTGATAGTGGATTGTGTCCAGTCCATTTTTTTCTTGCAATACGGAAATGACTTTTTTTACTAGTTACTCGATCATTTGCCCAAACTACACGCATGACTTCCCATTCTGCATCTGTGATATAAGTATTAAATTCTATTGTGCTCATTCTCCTTCCTCCCTAGTTGTCTACAGATGTAAACGAATATGTTTGAAATAAGTTTACCATTGTAAACGAATTATGTCAAGTCTTTTTATTAAATTCTCACTTTTTGGGGTCAGTCCCTTAAAACATGCTATTTTTATCATTGATAAATATTAATAGCTAACTTTCCGAAAAACAACTATTTTTTATACAAAAAAGACATCCAAGAGAAAATTCTTGAATGTCTGTAAACGTTGATAGTATCGTATTGATTAACGTTTTGAGAATTGTGATGCTTTACGAGCTTTCTTCAAGCCTGGTTTCTTACGTTCAACCATACGTGCATCACGAGTAAGAAGTCCAGCGCGTTTCAATGAATCGCGGAAGTCTGGATCTACTTGAAGAAGTGCACGAGCGATACCGTGACGGATCGCACCTGATTGACCAGCGTATCCACCACCTACAACGTTAACGTGTACGTCGTATGAACCTTCAGTTGAAGTAACTGCAAAAGGTTGGTTGATAACGAGACGAAGGTCTGCGTGTGGGATGTATTCTTCTACATCTTTTTTGTTAACTGTGATTTTACCAGTACCTGGAACCAAACGTACGCGTGCAACGGCGTTTTTACGGCGTCCTGTACCTGTATATTGTGCTTGTGCCATTATATTAGTGCTCCTTTCCTCTTAGAATTAGATAAGTCCTGAGATATCAAGTACTTCTGGTTGTTGTGCAGCGTGAGTGTGCTCACCGCCAACGAAGACTTTCAATTTCATACCTTGTGCGCGTCCAAGAGTGTTGTGTGGAAGCATACCTTTAACTGATTTTTCGATCAAACGAACAGCATTTTTAGAACGAAGTTCACCTGCTGAGATTTGTTTCAATCCACCTGGGTACATTGAGTGAGTGTAGTAGATCTTATCAGTTGCTTTTTTACCAGTCAATTTAACTTTTTCAGCATTGATAACAATTACGAAGTCACCTGTATCAGTGTGTGGTGTGAAAGTTGGTTTGTTTTTTCCGCGAAGTACGCTAGCAACTACTGCAGAAAGACGTCCAAGTGGCACATCAGTTGCGTCAACGACATACCATTTACGTTCAACTTGGCCTGGTTTAGCCATAAATGTTGTTTTGTTCATGATTTCTCCTATATATAGTTCGATTTTTGTTTACGAGTGATGGGTGTTCCTTCCCATCGAAAAGTATTTGGAAGGTTCCGGGGCCTTTCAAATGGGGTAAACAATACCGTTTAACATAATATCAAAAAAACACGTCCAAGGCAAGTCATTTGGAGGTGTTTTTCTTTTATTTTTTGTATTTTTTTAGTCTCTCATTTTATAAGGTGTAAGACTAGAAATCATGCCTAAATAACCTCTAAGTGAGTACAAACTAATCCTCAGATTCCCAAAAAAGCTGGTCTAAAGTTTTGTCCAGAGTTTTGCAGATAGCAATACACAGATTTATAGTAGGGTTATAATCACCTTTTTCAATAGCTGAGATGGTCTGCCGAGAAACTCCTATAGCATCTGCCAAGCCTTGTTGAGTGAGATCCTTTGCTACACGAGCTGACTTCATTTTTAAATTTTTCATTCAAAAATCCTATTCTTCGTTTTCTAGTTCTTCCAAACGGTTCTTCTTGATTCTTTTAATGATAACCCAGCAGTCACAAATAAGAGTCAAACCCAATGTCAAAAATGCTACACTACTCATAAGATTCTTCCCTATCTTAAACGACTGAAATAGACTTAAAAGGCCCATTAGCGATATAAGAATTCCCAAAAGACACATTACCCAGGATAATATGAGCATCTTCTTATCAAGTTTTTTGTCTAGCAACCATGGATGCCCATTACGTGATACGCTGTGAACTAATACTAGGCACATAGAACCAAAGAAAGTGATGATTAATAGTGACTGCACTAATTCGATGGAGTGGGTCTTACTAGCAACCATAATCGTTACAAATATACCAAGCATGGCTATCCAATAACCTCTAGCAGAAGATTCTCCGCTGATCAACTGAGCACGCTCATCCATCGTGCTAGCTACTTTTTTCTGTGACTTTTTTCATTTTGTTTCCTCCATTTTCTAGATTAATTATAGCATTATTTTTACACTATGTCAAATATATCATTCATTTTGTATAGATTATCTTTTTTTATATTCTATTAATCTATCATTTCAGAAAACAAAAAAATCAGATAGGAAAGCCTATCTGACACTTTTTCTATCTAGCTTCTTTACCAATCGTAAAGACGGCTAAAAGTATCCGGTCCGACGTGAGTAGAGATGACTGGCCCAAGTGGCATAATGAGAACTTGCTCAATGCCGTCAACTGCTAACAATTGTTCTTTTAGATTCTCCGCCGCTTCAATATCATTGGCATAAGCGACAATTGCTGTGCTATGTCCAATATCCTGGGTAGCTTGTAGGACCATTTCTTTAATGGCTTTTTTTACGTCCACGGATTTTTGGCCAGAGGAACCAACTTGCCTGAAGCGTCCAACCAAAGAAGGGGTTTGATATTAATCAAACTACCAATAATAGCTGAGCTTTTAGAAAGGCGACCCCCACGCATGAGATGGTAGAGATCATCAACTAAGAAATAGGTCCGTAAACGTGGCAGAATGTCCTCAATCATGGCTTTTGTTTCAGATAAGCTCTTACCTTGGTCACGAGCTTCTGCCGCCAAAATAGAAAGATAACCTTCCCCACCTGCTGCCGCCAGGGTATCTACAATCTCAATGATAGCTTCTGGGTATTCATCCAAAATCATGTCACGCGCCATAACAGCACTTTGATAAGTACCTGAAAGCACTGATGAGAAGGCAATATAGAGAAGAGCATCACCATTTTTAGCATGACGACGAAAAACCTCTTCAAATTGACCAACATTCACCTGGCTTGTGGTTGGCTGACTGCCTTCTTGCATACGTTCTAAGAGACGGTCACTCGTTAAACGGTTAGGGCCAACGGTCTCATAGGCAATATCATCAAGCGTGATGGTCAAACCAACGAGCTCTACCTTATTCTCCTGAGCCCATTTTTCATCTAGATCTGCTGTGGAATCTGTCAAAATATTAAATGTCATATATCCCTCTATTCTATTTCATTTAAAAGGTCCTGTAATTTCCCTAATTGTGCATCGTCCCAAGGACGTAGTTTTGGTGTCTTTAAGTCAATATGTGCCGACATCTTGTCTAGGTCAGACTTAACGGTATTGACACGCTCTTCCAACTCACGCGCCGAAACACGTAAAGCCCCTTGCGAAAAGATAGCCCACTGTTCATTTAAGTCACTAGTTGCCACTTCAACTAGATTTTGAACAGTATTCATCTCAGCCGCTGCGCGGCTCAATATAGCTATCTGCTGTCTCATCTTCCTCAGTAAAAATAACACTGATACGATACTGATCATAACGCTGACGGCTCCCTGGAACAAACTGAGCATCAAATACACAGATAATATCAATATGTTCAAAGTTAGCATAATGATTAAGCTTACGAAGCAATGTTTCACGAGCTTGATCAAGCTGATTGGTCTTAAAAAGTTGACGGGTTTCTTGCCAAAAGGCAATCATATTATAACCATCAACTAGAAGTATTCTTTTTTTCATAGTTACAATCGGTTTCGATAAACTTCATACATGAGAACTGCAGCTGCCACACTAGCATTAAGGCTCTGCACATGACCACTCATAGGAATAGTAATCATCTCATCCACTTGCTTCTTGATGTTAGCAGAGATTCCCTTGCCTTCATTACCAATGATAAGGGCAACCTTCCCAGCTGTGTTCCATTTATGAGATGGTGTGCCATCCATATCTGTCCCAAATACCCAGAAGCCTGCTTCTTTAAGTTTATCAAGAGTTTGGCTAAGATTGGTCACTCGAGCAATGGGAATATGTTCCACTGCCCCTGTTGATGTCTTGGCAACGACAGGTGTTACCCCCACAGCACGATGCTTAGGAATAATAACTCCTGTCACCTGAGTAGCATCAGCTGTACGTAGGATAGAACCAAAGTTATGAGGATCGTTGAGTCCATCTAAAATGAGGACTAGAGGATTCTCCTCTTGTTCAGCCTTATCCATAATAACTGAGAGTTCAGAATAAGCGAACTCTGACACACGAAGAACAAAACCTTGATGCACAGCTCCACCTGTCATATCAGACAGGGTTTTCTTAGGTGTCCAAGAGATGGAAACCTTCTTTTCAGCTGCCAAAGCCTTAATAGCATCAACATTTTTCCCTCGAAGATCATCTTGAATATAGAGTTTATTACCAGTATTTGCTTCCAGACTCTCTGTTACGGCATGCACACCATAAACAATGTCTAGACTTGATTCTTTAGTTGTTTTCATAAGCTAATTCTATCATAAAAAAAGCCCTCTTACGAGGGCAAAGCATGTTAAATAAATGTAATTGCTGCTAGGTAAAGCACTAGAAGAACGAGAACAACAGTTGCAGCAGCCAAAGCTTGCTTACCAATTGTATCTGGATCTGAGATTGATTCTGCAATCTTTCTCGCAGCTTGAGTAATGGTTTTACCTGCTGCTTGGAAGATATCAATTGAACCTGTGCTTGTTGAACTATTTCCAGAAATCGCTGAAGACCAACCACTCAAAACCTCAGCAATTTGTTCTGCCAATTGCTGTGTTAGCGCTCTAGTTGTCTCAGCCAACTCATTAACAGCCGTAGCTTGTATATGATTGGCTGTTTCAGTGTAGCTATTTGCACTGGTATTATAAGTAACCGGTACAGTCGTTGTTGATGAATACTGATTCCTACGGTAACTATCAGGTGTCACTGGACGCTCACCTTCATTGAAGACACTGAAGGTTTGTGTCAGGTAATGAATATTGTTATTCGTATCAATCAACTCAAAGGTCATTTTATGAATACCAGTTGTTTGCTCTGCCAAATGGTAGGCACTCAAACCAGCATTGACCTCATCCAGAGTTCCTTCAACAAAGTAACTGTGATGAATTTGTTTGCCATCAAGGACTAGATTAAGGCCCTTAATCTTCTTACCTTCCATCTTGTTAACATCAAAGTTGACGTTAAAGATTTCACCACGTGCTAAATAAAGAATATCTGTATTCCCTGTAACAGCAGGTTGATCTTCAAGAAGCGCTCCAGTACTGTCTCGTTTTGGAACAACGGTATAAACTTCAGAAGTGATTGGAGTTGCTAAGATTTCTGAAGTAAGTCCATCCGTAAAGGTTACCTCTGACGAATAGGTCAAACTCTCACTTTTGCAACATAGAAACCACTACAGAAGTTTCAAAGACCTCAGAAGTTGATGATGAATCTTTCCAGCCAACCGTAAGGACAGTTAAGCTATCTTCTGAATTATTATTTAACTGACTCGTTTCTGGAGCCGTAGATGCAAGAGAGCTTGCAGTGCTTGCAGACTCAGAAGCGACTTCAGAAGTTGCAATAGCTTGGCTAGTAGGAGTCGCACTTACAGATGTCGTATGAGAATCCAGTGAAGAATACTCTGATTTTTTTCTATAACTGCATGTGTATTTCCAGCAAGTTCAGATGTGTATAGTGTGCTTTCACTCTTATACATTGAAGTCACAGCTTGAGACTCTGCAGTCGCTGTAGCCTCATGAGACTTATCATAAGTAAGCACAATATTTGGTTTTGCTTGTTCAGAATCAGATGTTGGGTTTGCATCTCCTCGTTCAGATGCCGCTACTGATCGATCCTCACCAAAAGCCTGGGCACGAGCCTCTTCTGAATGAGGTGTCGTCGTAGAAACACTAGTCTCCACGATATCAACTTGAGAATGTACCTCAAGAAGCCCCTCATCTGTCTCACTTGAGGAGACAACCATCAGTGACGTTGAGGTCACTACTGAACTTACTTGACTCGCTGACTCTGCCTTAGCTCCTACTGAAGAAAAATCAGCCTGAGGAGCAACTGGAGCCGGTGCCTCACTATTAACATAATCTATTTTAGCTTCATCAGGTTTTACCTGAACTTCATCTGCTTTACCTGTTTGAAGCGTAAAGCTAGATAAAATCAAAGCAGCAAAAGTTGTATAGAAAACTTTTTTCTTAGCTATTTCCATTCACCTCCTCATTTTTTAGATGGCCTCATTTACTAATATTATAGACTTTTTTTTTACTTTCTGTCAAATTAGTTTTATTAAAAAACGCTATTATATCGGGGTTTTACACGTGTCAGACATCCCTTAACTTTCTCATTTTCAAGGTGCTAAATATTAGTTTCATCTTATTTTTTATTGTCAAGACGCCGAATTACTTTGATTATCAAATAATCTAAATTTTGAAACTCTGGCTAACTGTTACAATTTTTATAGCCTTTAAACAAAAAATCCCGCTCTCGGCAGAATTTTTAGATTTCTTTTTCAACTTCGTCAATACACCAAGCAATCAGTTCCTCTAAGCGAGCGATATCCTCTGTCATATGAAGATAGCCCATGACTGCTTCGAAGCCTGTTGACATTTTATAAGTAATAACATCTGTATTTTTAGCCTTGGTATGGCTATTCGCATTACGACCTCGTTTATAGATGTCTAGCTCTTTTTCAGTCAAAAGCTCTTGCTCCAGCATTTTTTCAATGAGACTAGCCTGGGCCTTAGCTGAAACATAGCGTGTAGCTAGACGGTGCAGTTGGTTTGGCTTGGTCTGACCTTGAAAAATCAGGTGACGGCGAATGTACAAGGAATAAACAGCATCTCCCTCAAAAGCGAGAGCAATACCATTAATAAGGTTGACATCAAGATGTTTAGTCACGTGTCCACCTCACGCCCTCCTTGGTATCAAGAAGTTTGATACCTTGAGCAGCTAACTCATCACGAATGCGGTCTGCTGTCGCAAAGTCCTTGTTGGCACGCGCCGCTTGACGCTCTTCAATGAGTTTTTCGATATCTTCATCAAGGACTTCTTCTTCGAAAACAATACCGAAGACTTGGAGCATTTTTCAAAAGCATCCTTAACGGTTTGATCATAATTGCCTGAATTAATCCATTTAGCCATGTCAAACAGAACAGTCACTCCGTTTGCCGTATTAAAATCATCATCCATAGCTTCTTGGAAGGCGTCAAGATAAGTTTGCAACTCAGCTTGATTCACCTGTTCTGTCAACGGAAGACTGTGGGTATTTTTCAAATACTTAAGATTGACTTCAGCATCATGGATAGCTTTTTCTGTAAAGTTAATTGGTTTACGATACTGTTGTGTTGCTAGGAAGAAGCGAAGCACTTGACCATCAACCGTTTGAAGCATATCATGAACGGTCACGAAGTTACCCAAGGATTTTGACATTTTTTCATTATCCACATTGACAAAACCATTATGCATCCAGTAGTTAGCAAAGGTCTTGCCAGTTTTGGCTTCGGATTGGGCAATTTCATTGGTATGGTGTGGAAACTCAAGGTCTGCCCCTCCACCATGAATATCGATAGTATCTCCAAGGATTTCAGTCGCCATAACAGAACATTCGATGTGCCAACCAGGACGACCAGGTCCCCATGGGCTATCCCAAGAAACTTCTCCCTCTTTAGCAGCTTTCCAAAGGGCAAAATCTAGAGGATTTTCCTTACGTTCTGTTTCAGCATCCGTACGTCCGCTTGCACCAATTTCAAGATCTTCCAAGGTCTTGTTAGCCAATTTAGCATAGTTGTTTGACTTAGCTACTCGGAAGTAAACATCACCTTCAGAGACATAGGCAAATCCTTTGTCAACCAAGGTTGACACGAATGCAATGATTTCATCCATGTAGTTAATAACACGTGGATTTGTGTCGCTGGTTTGATGCCAAGTTGTCCGGTATCTTCCATAAAGGCCGCGATAAACTTGTCCGACAATTCCTTAGTTGAAATACCAGCTTCATTGGCTGCCTTGATGATCTTATCATCTACATCCGTAAAGTTGGAAATATAGTTGACTGTGTAGCCACAATACTCAAAATAACGACGAATAGTATCAAAAGCTACTGCTGAACGGGCATTTCCGATATGAATGTAATTGTAAACTGTTGGTCCGCAGACATACATATTGACAACATTTTCTGTCAAAGGTACAAAATCACGGAGCGAACGCGTCATCGTATCATAAATTTTAATCACTAGAGATTCCTTTCAATTAACTGGAAACTATTTTTTATCTTTGATATGGTTTAGGTACAAACACAAGAGTATAACGAGAATGATAATCCAAATAGCCGCATCTAGCTGACCTTGAGCTAAGAGAGACATAGCTGAAAGAAAACTCCCAACTATATAGAAGACCAAAAAAGGATTGTCCTTGAAGAATTTTTTCATTACTCAAATCTCACTTGTGTCGTTGCTTAAAAACAAGACCGGCCCATAACAGAGCAATGCAAAACCATAAGGCGGCCATACTATAGTCTGCTCTATGTAAAGCAATGTAAACAAGAGCAAGAGGACCCACAACCGTCAATCGAGTCACCTTTGAACTAAAGAGTTTCATCGTTTCCTTTCCTTATAGACGTGATGAATGAAAGCTAGCTGCTTTTAGAAGGTCTTCTAGCTTTTCGCTATAGTATTCACGACCTTCTTCAATATCGTGGATAACTTCTTCATCCTTTTGACCATGAACACGCACAACCTTAGCAGGAACACCAACGACTGTAACATCTTCTGGGACATCCGCAACAACCACAGCTGCCGCACCGACCTTAGCATTCTTTCCAATCTCAATAGGGCCTATGACCTGAGCATGGGCTGAAACCAAGGCACCCTCACGAACGGTTGGGTGACGTTTTCCCACATCTTTACCAGTACCACCTAAAGTGACACCGTGGTAAGCATAGCGCCCTTCTCCACAACAGCTGTTTCACCAATAACAAGGCCAGAGCCATGGTCAATAAAGACTCCTTCAGCGATCTGAGCCCCTGGGTGAATCTCAATCTGAGTCCAAAAGCGCCAAAACTGACTATGCATACGCGCTAAGAGTCGACAATGGTGGCGCCAGAGAAAATGTGAGATACGATGAGCAGCCAAGGCTTTTAAGCCAGGGTAGGTTAAAAGAACCTCCAAACTCGTCCGAGCTGCCGGGTCATTTTTCTTTACTATATCAATACTTTCTTTCCACCAACCCATTTAGGTCACTCCTTACATCATTATTGTTATTATTGTTTGCTGTGGCCTATTATTCTTTAAAGTGGAAAGCTACTAACACTAGGTCTACTCGCCATCCCCTTTAAAATAAGACCAGTCGACTAACTCAGGCTGCTCATCAAACGGATTGATGACAACACCTTGAACCTTATCCAACTCATTTTCACCTGTTGAAGGCTGGTAAATTTCTGACAGTGGCCATTGCAAAATCGTCCCTTTAGCCTTACGGAAAGGTAGGCCAAAAGTCTCGTTACCGTACCATTTTGCAAAGCTCGTTAAGTTCGTAAACACAGGCACATAACTCTGTCCCTCTGCATTCGACATGGTCGCAAAGAGACGGTCATCCTGGCCATCTTCCTCGCGTTTGTGAACGAAGGCTGGAACAAGATAAATCTTATCTTTAGGAGCTGCCTTTTGATTTTCCTCACCCAAAAGATTATTAAGGGTCTGAGTGAAATAGTTGATAAACTGGATGAGTTCACTGCTTGCAAAAAGAGTGGTATTTGAGAAGTCACCATCCTCTTTTAAATTGAAAGCAAGACCAAAAAGCTCTGCCTGAACAAGTTGTGTTAAAACATCTAAGCTCGAACGTTCTATCCAAATTTGTTCTCGAGCACTCTCCTGAGTAGCTTTGAAAGATTGTAGGTCCTGTTCATTGGTGAAGACAGGAACAACCTTCTTTCCTTCCACTTCAACTGCGTAGAGGTCTTGAGCAGCCAAGACGGGAGTACGTTGTAGGTAATTAACCAAGCCAGACTGGTTAAAAAGTGGTCTGGTTCCTTTAAAAATTCTTTTAGAGTTTCATCAAAAGCTTGCAATTCTTGATTTTCTGTCATTCTTCTGTCTGTTCTTTCGTTTCTGATTTATCAGGATTTTTCGGTGCTTCACCACTTTCATCATGGTGGCGTGGTTTATGATGAGAACGACGGCGGTGACGATGCTCTCCTCCATTTTCCCCATCATCAAGTTTTTCAGGCTTAGGAAGCAAGGCCTTGATTGAGGCATCAATACGTCCTTTTTCATCGATTTTGATAATTTTAACAGTTACCGTACCCCCAACTTTAACCACATCTTCGACATGCTCAGTACGTTCCCAAGCTAGTTCTGAGATGTGGATGAGAGCATCTGTCTTATTGAAAAGGTGGACGAAGGCACCGAACTTTTCAATACGCACAACGGGTACAGTGTAAACCTCTCCAACCTTAGCTTCACGTACAAGATCGGAGATGATAGTTTTAGCACGGTTAATAGCATCCTGATCACTAGAGAAAATCTGAACAAGACCTTCTTCATCAATATCAATAGTGACACCAGTCTCAGCGATAATCTTGTCAATAGTTTCGCCACCTTTACCGATGACAACCTTGATCTTGTCAACAGGAATCTGAATACTGTCAATCTTAGGTGCTGTTGGTGCCAATTCTGGACGTGGCTCAGCGATTGCTGACTCAATAACATCAAGAATTTCAAAACGAGCTACCTTTGCTTGAGCCAAAGCCTCTTCGAGAATGGCCGGTGTAATACCCGAAATCTTAATATCCATCTGAAGAGCTGTAATTCCTTGACGTGTACCAGCCACCTTAAAGTCCATATCTCCAAAATGATCTTCCAAACCTTGAATATCAGTTAGGACAGTGTAGTTAGTACCATCTGAGATAAGTCCCATGGCTATCCCTGCAACAGGTGCCTTAATAGGTACACCACCAGCCATAAGAGCCAAGGTTCCTGCACAAATAGAAGCTTGTGATGAAGAACCATTTGACTCCAAGACTTCTGCTACCAAACGGATAGCATAAGGGAACTCTTCAACACTTGGGAGAACCTGAGCAAGGGCACGTTCACCCAAGGCTCCGTGACCAATCTCACGTCGGCCTGGCGCACCATAACGCCCTGTTTCACCCACTGAATACTGAGGGAAATTATAGTGGTGAAGGAAACGTTTCTTATACTCTGGATCCAAACCATCAACAAGTTGTGTATCACTCATAGGTGCCAAAGTCAAAACTGACAAGGCTTGAGTTTGACCACGTGTAAAGAGACCTGAACCATGAACCTTAGGAAGAAAGTCAATCTCTGCGTCCAAAGGACGGATTTCATCCACACGACGACCATCTGGACGAACCTTGTCTTCTGTAATCAAACGACGCACTTCAGCATGTTCCATCTGCTCAAGGATTTCTGCTACATCACGCAGAATAGTTTCCTTATCCTCATCTTCCGCAAAGCGTTCTTGATAAGAAGCGAGGACCTCTTCTTTTACAGCCTGGGTTGCTGCTTCACGCGCCAGTTTTTCTTCCACCTGAACAGCCTTAGCTAATTGATCATAATAAGCTGTTTCGATTTCGACTTTCAAATCAGCATCAACTTGTAGAAGTTCAACCTCAGCCTTTTCCTTGCCAACAGCTGCAACGATATAATTTTGGAAATCAACCAACTCTTGAATAGCCTCATGTCCCTTCAAGAGTGCTTGCAACATAATATCCTCAGACAATTCCTGGGCACCTGACTCTACCATATTGATAGCTTCCTTGGTACCTGCCACTGTCAAATCTAAAAGTGAAACTTCCTTATCCGCTGCACTTGGGTTGATGATGAAATCTTCTGCAGCATAGGCCACTTGAACCCCAGCAATCGGACCATTGAAAGGAATATCAGAGATAGAAAGAGCTAAAGAACTCCCAAACATAGCCGCCATCGGAGCACTAGCATTCTCATCATAAGAGAGGACGGTGTTAATGACTTGAACTTCGTTACGAAAGCCCTCCGCAAACATAGGACGAATAGGACGGTCGATGAGGCGAGCAGTCAAAGTGGCATCTGTTGAAGGACGACCCTCACGCTTATTAAAGCCACCCGGGAACTTACCAGCTGCATACATTTTTCCTCATAATTAACCTGTAAAGGAAAGAAATCTGCAGTTGCCATCTTTTTAGACATAACAGCTGTTGATAATACAGTTGTATCTCCATAACGCACGACGACAGCACCATTAGCCTGCTTGGCTACCTGCCCAACTTCAACGACAAGCGGGCGTCCTGCAAAGGTCATCTCAAAAGTTTGTTTAGCCATGTTTGATCCCTCTTTTTATCCATGACCAGCCCTTAAAAAAACGAACCGGTCAACTTTATGTCATTCATTTGATATAACTTTCATTTTACCATAATATAGTCAAAAATGGCAGAGCTCCGGCATAAGTTAGCGCCCAAGTCTCCCTTTCTCTCAGATATTTAAGTCGTTTTGTGATATAATAAACACTTATGAGAGACAAAGGAATGACTATGAAAAAATTACAACACATCATTATGATTGCCTTAATCTTACTAGGCCTAGTAACACCTGCTCTAGCACAAGAACAGACAGATAACTTCAATGTTTCTGCTAAACATGCGATTGCTATCGAAGCAACTACTGGGAAAGTCCTCTATGAAAAGGACGCCACTACTCCTGATGGTGTGGCTTCAATGACTAAAATCCTAACAGCCTACATGGTCTATAAAGCAGTTGACCAAGGAAAAATTACCTGGGACACTGAAGTAGATATTTCAGACTATCCTTTCAACTTAACCGTTGATTCAGAAGTTTCAAATGTCCCACTAGATTCCCGAAAATACACTGTTAAACAGCTCCTGGATGCCACCCTCATTTCCAGCGCTAACAGTGCTGCTATTGCTCTAGCTGAAAAAATCTCAGGATCAGAGAGTGCCTTTGTTGACACTATGACAGCCCAACTTAAAGAATGGGGCATTACAGATGCTAAATTATTTAACGCTTCTGGCCTAAACAATAAATACCTTGGGGATAACCGCTATCCTGGCTCTAAAGCAGATGACGAAAATACTATGAGCGCTCTAGATGTTGCCATTATTGCAGACCACCTCATCAAAGACTATCCTCAGGTACTTGAAATCACCAAGCAAACCGAAACTGATTTCGAAGGTAACAACAAATTAACGACGCACAACTACATGTTGGAGGGGCAAGACAACTACCGTGAAGGCGTTGATGGACTCAAGACTGGAACAACTGAACTTGCAGGGGCATCCTTTGTAGCCCACGCCAATGAAAATGGCATGAGTTTAATTACCGTTGTTATGAATGCGGACAATGGCGGAGAAGATGAAGCAGCCAGATTCACGGCCACAAATGAGTTGCTAGATTATGTGACTCAAAACTGGAAAATCAAAACCCTCAACACCAAGGGACAAATCGTCAAGAAAAATGATATTAAGGTAGCCGATGGAGACAGTCAAACCATCTCTGCTAAACTCGAGTCAGACCTTACAGTCGTTCAAAAAATAAACAGCAAAAATGATGCTGTTAAAATCAAAGCAAAAACTATAACAGCCCCTATCAAAAAAGATGACACTATTGGAACAGCGACCTTTGATGATAAGGATCTCGTTGGAACAGGTTACATCTCTGATCCACCTCAAATTTCTGTAACAGCTAACCAATCTATCAAGAAAAGTTTCTTCTTAAAAGTTTGGTGGAACCATATCGTTAATTTCTTTACAGGAAACAAGTAAACACAAAACTACCTTTTAGATATCAAAAGGTAGTTTTATCTTGCTTTAAAAATTATTCTTGTAAGTAAAAGCTCCTTCTCAACACCTTAAGTTCCTCTCAAAATGTGGTATAATAAATATCCAAAACACATGAAGGAACAAACCATGAAAAAACTGATTACGCTTATGATGACCTTCTTACTCTGTCTGGGAAGCGTAGCCCCTGCTTTTGCAGCAGATAAGAAAAAAGGATATAATGCCGCAGACAAACATGCCATCGCTGTCGAAGCTAATACTGGCAAAATTTTATACGAAAAAGATGCAACCACCTCTACGGGGATTGGCTCTATTACCAAGCTTCTAACAGCCTATATGGTTTATAAAGCGGTAGATCAGGGAGACCTCAAGTGGAACAGCAAAGTTGACATTTCTGACTACCCCTTTGAACTAACTGTCAGTACCGGAGTATCTAATATTCCACTAGACGCCCGCAAATACACTGTCAAACAACTTCTTGACGCAACTCTTATTTCCAGTGCCAACAGTGCATCTATTGCTCTAGCCGAGGAAATCGGAGGAACCGAAAGTAAGTTTGTCGACATGATGAAAGCCCAACTTAAAGATTGGGGTATCACTGATGCCAAGATTGTCAATGCCTCTGGTCTCAATAATTCTTACTTAGGTGACAATATCTATCCAGGCTCTAAATCAGACGAAGAAAATACCATGAGTGCTAAAGATGTTGCTATCATTGCACAACACGTAGTGAAAGAATATCCTGAAATTCTCGATATCACTAAAAAAACTGAAGCTGATTTTGATGGTGTCAACAAACTCAAAACCTTCAACTATATGCTCAAGGGACAACCTAGTTACCGTAAAGGAGTGGATGGCCTAAAAACAGGGACCACTGATTTAGCCGGTGCTTCCTTCGTGGCCCACTCAAATGAAAGTGGCATGAGCATTATCACAGTCATTTTGAATGCTGATAATACCGATACTGATGACTACGCCCGTTTCACTGCAACCAATGACCTACTTAATTACGTAGTCTATCATTGGGAAAGCAAGACCATTGCCAAAAAAGGACAAGCCATCGGTAAAAGCCAAGCCCCTGTCCTTGATGGGAAATCTAAGCAAGTCACTGCTGTTGCTAAGTCTGACTTTAATATCATCCAAAAAATAGATGCTAACAATAGTAAACATATTAAAGTTACTACAAATCAAGTCCAAGCCCCTGTCAACTCAAGTGACAAGGTTGGAACTGCTACCTTTGAAGATAAGTCACTTGTAGGAGAAGGTTACTTGCCTAACCAAGGTATGCCTAGCATGGAACTGGTTGCTGGTAAAGAAGTTAAGAAAAGCTTCTTCCTCAAGGTCTGGTGGAATCACTTTGTCAACTTTGTCAACGAAACTCTAATTATTACAGTCGAGCTTTGCTCGGCTTTTTCTTTTACCCCATCTTTACAGAAAGATTGACTCTATCTTGACTCCTATTGACACAAAAAAAGACAGACTACACCTGTAATCTGTCTATTTGTTTGATTTTTACACTACTGTAAAGGTTAATTTATCTTTCGAGCAGCCGATTTTAAGAGTTTGTCCACTAACTACTTGACCACCTAGTAAGAGCTCAGATAACTTGTCCTCCACTTGAGTTTGAATCGTGCGACGTAATGGACGAGCACCCATCTCAACATCATAGCCATCTTTAGCTAAATGCTTGAGAGCAGCTGGTTGGAATTTCAAGTCAATCCCTTTTTCAGCCAAAGCTGATACCAACGGTTTCATCATAATCTTGACAATCTCACGAAGTTGCTCTTCCTCTAGACTATGGAAGACAACCTTCTCATCAATACGGTTGATAAACTCTGGACGGTAGGCCTTCTTAAGTTCTTCCATGATACGTGACTGCATTGCTTGGTGATTATGAGAAATATCTTGAGCACCAAATCCAATAGTCTTATCATCACGAAGAGCAGTCGCTCCCAAGTTCGAAGTCATAATGATAATGGTATTTGAGAAATCGACTTTACGACCTCGACTATCCGTCAAGACACCATCATCCAAAACCTGTAAGAGGATGTTGAAAATATCTGGGTGAGCCTTTTCCACCTCGTCAAAGAGGAGAACTGAGTAAGGCTTATTGCGAACTTTCTCTGTTAATTCACCACCCTCATCATATCCAACATAACCTGGAGGAGCACCATTAAGGCGGCTAGCCGCAAATTTTTCCATGTATTCTGACATGTCAAAGCGAAGCAAAGCTGACTCATCATCAAAGAGAACTTCCGCCAAAGCCTTGGCCAACTCTGTCTTACCAACACCAGTAGGTCCAAGGAACATGAAGGAACCAATCGGACGTTTTCCAGTACGAATACCTGACTGGTTACGACGAATAGCACGACTAATCGCTGAAACTGCTTCGTCTTGACCAATAACACGTTTATGAAGCTCTGCTTCCAGATTCAAGTAACGCTTGCTATCTGCCTGAGTCATCTTCTCAACAGGAATACCTGATAGACGACTAAGGGTTTGCATAATCTGATCTGCATCTACCAAGGCAGGTTCTGGTAATTTTGCTTTTTGGCTAGCTTTATATTGTTTAACAGCAGCCTTCATATCACCAGATAGAAGCGCTTCATCCAAAGGCGTTATCTCACGTTTGGCTTCTTTTTTGATACGACCTTGAACAGTTGCACTCGCTTCATCTAAAAGATCAATGGCAGAGTCAGGCAAGTTTTTACTCGTCAAATAACGGTGGGCTGCCTTGACTGCTGTCTCAACCGCCTCATCAGTAATCGTTACACGATGATAGTCTTCATAAGACGAACGTAGGCCTTTTAGAATATCAATCGCCTCAGGTACACTTGGCTCCTCAATTGTAATCTTAGCAAAACGGCGAGAAAGAGCTGCATCTTTCTCAATATGCTTCTGGTACTCAGCTTGAGTAGTTGCTCCAACCATATGAAGAGTTCCACGTGCTAGAGCGGGTTTCAAAATATTCGCCGCATCTAAGGTGCTATCAATACCTGAACCAGAACCAATAATCGTATGCAATTCGTCAATAAAAAGAATGATTTTTCCATCAGCTTCAATCTCATCAATGATCTGATTCATACGTTCTTCGAAATCGCCACGGAAACGTGTTCCTGCAACCACACTCATCATATCAAGCTCTAAGATACGCATATCAGCCAACTCAAAAGGTACTTCGCCTGAAGCAATACGCTGTGCTAAGCCAAGCGCAAGTGCCGTCTTACCAACACCTGCTTCACCCACAAGAACTGGGTTATTCTTCGTTTTACGACTCAAAACCTGAATCATGCGTGAAATTTCTTTCTCACGTCCGATAACAGGATCAAGAGCACCTGACTCGGCTACTGCCGTTAAGTCCTTGGTATAATCTGACAGTTCCCCAGTAGAAGATTGAGGAGGCTGCATCATATTAGCAAAATTTCCTGATGCCTTTGATTTTTTAGGCTTACGAAGGTCATGAATGGCCTTCAAATCTTGCTTACTAAGACCTGCGTAACGCTCCAAAGAACGTCGTAAATCGATAATGCGAGGCTTATCGCTGTCATCCTTATATTGAAAACCAGCAACTTCAAGGAGACGACAAACCATCAAATCCTTATGAAGAAGGAAGGCCATCAATACATGTTCAGACCCTACCTCTACAGCACCAGTCACACTAGCAATTCCCTCTGCCTCTTGCAACATAACCTCTAAGCATGTGACTGTGCACGTAAATTGATAATATCGGATTCAGACAAGTCTTTTGGACTTTTCTCCATCGCTAGTACAGCGGCTGTCTCAATCTCTTCCGCACGAATACGGTCCTCAAAATCAGTAAATGTTAGGTAGGCTACAGATCCTGGAACCTCAACCATAGCCAGAAGCACATGCCAAGTCTCCAAGAAAGGACTTCCAAAACGCTCTGCCTCAAGCTGAGCACGATGGAAAATGGCCTGCATTTTTCTTGAATATGTCGTCATCTAATTTCCTTTTCTATCCAATCTAAGTAATAGCGAGCGTAGAATACGCGAACGAATAGCAGCCGCATCTTCGCCTAAAACATCATCACTAGCAGTTGCTAAAATCAAATTTCCCTCACGTTCAGTGATGATTTTTTCATCAAAAAGCAACTGAATCAAGTCTGTAAATACCTGCTCGCTGAGCTGATCTGCCAAGTTCTGAAGCAAATCATTAATCATGTGGTGCTTGTCGGAGAATCTGACCTTGACGATACGAATATAACCGCCACCTCCACGTTTACTCTCAACAATATAACCACGACTTTCTGTAAAACGAGTCTTAATAACATAGTTAATCTGACTCGGTACAACTTGAAAAGTATCTGCTAAGTTCGAGCGTTGAATCTCAGCAATTCCAGACTGGCCCAGCAATTCTTTAATATATTCTTCTATACTATCTGATGTATTTCTTGCCATCTTAATTCCTCCAGTCTAATTTGACTATAACTGACTATTATTATACCAAAAATGTCAGCTCATGGGAAACTATACCCTCAAAAAGCTTTTTAAAGTTGTCATTAGAGACCATATAAGATACAATAAATAAGACTGAAATATTAGGTAACTTAAGGTGTTTGATTCAAATTTTCTATCCACTTTAACAGGCTGAGACCCACCTAATCCAATAAGTACTTTTTAGCACTTTCGCAGTAGTATTAGTCTTATCTCTTATTTTATTTCCCTATGAAAGGTTACTCATGAAATACATCATTGCACTCTTAATCTCTATGATTCCTTTAGTTGAGCTCCGTGGAGCCGTACCTGTTGCTATCGCCTCAGGTATTCCTTGGTGGCAAGCCCTAATTCTTTGTGTCATTGGGAACATGATTCCAGTCCCAATTATCTTTTTCTTCGCCCGCCGTGTTCTCGAATGGGGGGCAGACAAACCTCTAATTGGTGGTTTCTTTACCTGGTGTCTTAAAAAAGGTCACAGTGGTGGCCAAAAAAACTTGAAAAAAAAGCTGCCGGAGATAAGGGTGTCTTCTGGGCCCTTCTCCTTTTTGTGGGAATTCCGCTTCCAGGAACAGGAGCTTGGACTGGTACCCTAGCAGCATCTATCCTAGATTGGGACTTTAAACGTAGTGTTATTGCTGTTATGCTTGGGGTTATCCTTGCAGGTATCATCATGGGAACACTCTCTCTTCTACTTGGTGTAAATACCTTCGCTCATTAATTACTTTTTCAACGTCTGGGGCATACTCAGACGTTTTTTAATAGCAACAAAAAAGAAGCTACGATTCATTCACGTAACTTCTTTTCTTTTTATCTAGTAACTAGAATTAGTTGTTAAGAGCTGCTGCCATTGTAGCTGCAACTTCTGATTCAAAGTCGTTAGATGCTTTTTCGATACCTTCACCAACTTCAAAGCGAACGAATTCTACTACTGAAGCGTTTACTGATTCAAGGTAAGCTTCAACTGTTTTGCTGTCGTCCATGATGTAAACTTGAGCAAGAAGTGTGTATGCTTGGTCAACTTTAGTGTTGTCAAGCAAGAAGCGGTCCATTTTACCTGGGATGATTTATCCCAGATTTTTTCTGGTTTACCTTCAGCAGCCAACTCAGCTTTGATATCTTCTTCAGCTTGAGCAAGAACAGCATCAGTCAATTGAGCTTTAGAACCATATTTAAGGTGTGGAAGAGCTGGTTTGTTAACCATAGCACGGCTTTCGTTATCTTGATCGATAGCGTGGTTAAGTTGTGCCAATTCATCTTTAACAAATTGTTCGTCCAATTCAGTGTATGAAAGAACAGTTGGTTTCATCGCTGCGATGTGCATTGAGATTTGTTTTGCAAGAGCATCATCTCCACCTTCGATAACTGAAACAACACCGATACGTCCACCGTTGTGTTGGTAAGCTCCGAAGTGTTGTGCATCAGTTTTCTCAACAACTGCAAAACGACGGAATGAAATCTTTTCACCGATAGTAGCTGTAGCAGTTACGTATGCAGCTTCAAGAGTTTCACCTGAAGGCATAGTCAATGCAAGTGCTTCTTCGTTGTTAGCTGGTTTACCCTCAGCAATTACTTTAGCTGTTTCGTTTACCAATTCAACGAATTGAGCGTTCTTCGCAACGAAGTCAGTTTCAGCATTAACTTCAACAACTGCTGCAACGTTACCGTTAACGTAAACACCAGTCAAACCTTCAGCTGCAACACGGTCAGCTTTCTTAGCTGCTTTAGCCATACCTTTTTCGCGAAGCAATTCAATTGCTTTTTCGATATCACCTTCAACTTCAACCAATGCTTTTTTAGCGTCCATGACACCAGCACCAGATTTTTCACGCAATTCTTTAACAAGTTTAGCTGTAATTTCTGCCATTTTGTTTTTCTCCAAATTTATTTTATCAAACTAAGGGGCAGGGCTGAGCCCCGCCCCTTAGGTGTTTGTCGTATCTTTAGTGGGCATTGAGCCCAAACCAATCTTAAAGATTAGTTGTTGTCACCTTCGACAACTTCAACGATTTCTTCGATTGAATCAGCTGCAGCTGCTTCTTGGAAATCTGCAGAAGCATCTTCACCTTGGTTACCTTCGATGATAGCATCAGCCATTTTTGAAGTGATCAATTTAACGGCACGGATAGCGTCATCGTTAGCTGGGATGATTACATCAATCTCATCTGGATCAGCGTTTGTATCAACCATCGCTACAACTGGGATACCAAGTTTTTTAGCTTCTTTAACAGCGATTTGTTCTTTGTGTGGGTCAACGATGTAGATTACATCTGGAATGCGAGGCATATCTTCGATACCACCCAAGAATTTTTCAAGACGTGCACGTTGTTTTGTTAAGAAGTGCAACTTCTTTCTTAGGAAGAACTTCGAAAGTTCCATCAGCTTCCATTTGTTTGATTTCTTTCAAACGAGCGATACGTTTTTTTGGATAGTATCCCAGTTTGTAAGAGTACCACCCAACCAACGGTGGTTGATGTAGTATTGACCAGCACGAGTTGCTTCTTCAGCTACTGCTTCAGCTGCTTGTTTTTTAGTACCAACGAACAAGATTACTGCATCGTTAGCTGCTGCTTCACGAACGAATTCGTAAGCTGTATCAGCCATTTTTACAGTTTGTTGCAAGTCGATAACGTGGATTCCGTTACGCTCAGTGAAGATGTACTTAGCCATCTTAGGGTTCCAGCGACGAGTTTGGTGACCAAAGTGTACACCAGCCTCAAGAAGTTGTTTCATTGAAATTACTGCCATGAGTATTTCTCCTTAAAAATTGTTTTTCCTCTTCTAAGCTTTAGACTTGCAGTCCCACCCTGCGGCAACAAGACCACAATCGGCTTAGAATGAGTATTTGTCACTTTACGCAACTATAGTAGTTTATCAAAAAAAGTGACATTTGACAAGCTATAAAATCAGTCTGACCATTAGAAAAAATTCACCCTTATTAAAATTGCAATCGTTTTCTTTGAGGTTGATAAGTATTTTGTTTATAATTAGGCTATCAAAAATAGAGGAGGACATTATTTTGTCATTAGTCGGAAAAGAAATTATTGAATTTTCAGCACAAGCTTACCACAACGGGGAATTCATTACTGTTACAGATGAAGATGTTAAGGGAAAATGGGCTGTTTTCTGCTTCTACCCTGCAGATTTTTCATTTGTCTGCCCAACTGAACTCGGTGACCTTCAAGAACAATATGAAGCTCTTAAATCTCTTGGTGTAGAGGTTTACTCTGTCTCTACTGACACTCACTTTGTTCACAAAGCTTGGCATGATGACTCAGATGTTGTTGGAACTATTACTTATCCTATGATTGGAGATCCTTCACACCACATCTCACAAGGCTTTGATGTTCTTGGGCAAGATGGTCTCGCACAACGTGGTACATTTATCATTGATCCAGATGGCGTTATCCAAATGATGGAAATCAACGCTGATGGTATTGGACGTGATGCAAGCACTCTTATTGATAAAGTCCGTGCTGCTCAATATATTCGTCAACATCCAGGTGAAGTTTGTCCAGCCAAATGGAAAGAAGGAGCTGAAACACTTACTCCTAGCTTAGATCTTGTAGGTAAAATTTAACAACCAGGGGGTATCCATGGTCTTAGATAAAGAAATCAAGACGCAATTAGCACAATATTTAAATTTACTAGAATCTGATATTGTATTACAAACAGATTTAGGGGATGACGATAATTCTCGAAAAGTGAAGGAATTTCTAGACGAGATTGCCGCTATGTCTGACCGCATTAGTCTTGAATCAACACATTTAAAACGTCAACCTAGTTTTGGTATTGCACAAAAAGGGCAAAAAGTCGTGTTATTTTCTCAGGCTTACCAATGGGCCACGAATTCACATCTTTCATCTTAGCTCTCTTGCAAGTTTCTGGTCGTCCACCTAAAGTTGATGAGGACACTATCGAACGTATCAAGAAGATTGATAAACCCATCAATTTAGAAACTTATGTTTCATTAACATGTCACAATTGTCCGGACGTTGTTCAAGCCTTTAATATAATGGCTGTTTTGAACCCAAATATCACTCACACCATGATTGAAGGTGGTATGTATCAGGATGAGGTCAAAGCCAAAGGTATCATGTCTGTTCCTACGGTTTACAAAGACCAAGAAGAATTTACATCTGGTCGTGCAACCATTGAACAGCTTGTAGAAAAATTGGACGGACCACTTGATGCTGATGCTTTCGCTGATAAAGGTGTCTATGATGTTTTGGTTATTGGTGGTGGTCCTGCTGGAAACAGTGCGGCCATCTATGCTGCCCGTAAAGGTTTAAAAACTGGTCTTTTAGCAGAAACCTTTGGTGGACAAGTTATCGAGACAGTCGGTATTGAGAACATGATTGGTACGCTATATACAGAAGGTCCTAAGTTAATGGCCCAAGTTGAAGAGCATACGAAATCTTATGATGTTGATATCATCAAAAGTCAATTAGCTACTGGCATCGAAAAGAAAGAACTTATTGAAGTGACACTGGCTAACGGTGCCGTTTTAAAATCCAAAACTGCTATCCTAGCTCTCGGAGCCAAATGGCGTAATATCAACGTTCCTGGCGAGGAAGAATTCCGCAATAAAGGGGTTACTTACTGCCCACACTGTGATGGTCCACTATTTGAAGGAAAGAATGTTGCAGTTATCGGTGGTGGTAACTCAGGTTTGGAAGCGGCTTTAGATTTAGCAGGCATTACTAAATATGTTACAGTCTTAGAGTTCTTACCTGAATTAAAGGCAGATCAAGTCTTACAAGAACGAGCTGCTAAAACTGATAATCTCACCATTCTTAAGAACGTTGCAACCAAAGAAATTGTTGGTCAAGATCATGTAACTGGTTTGAATTACGTTGAGCGTGATACAAACGCAGAAAAACATCTTGATCTTGAAGGTGTCTTTGTTCAAATTGGTCTTGTACCAAGTACTGCTTGGCTCAAAGATAGTGGTATTGAACTCAATGAGCGCCAAGAAATTATCGTTGATAAATTTGGTTCAACAAATATCCCTGGTATTTTTGCTGCAGGTGACTGTACAGATAGCGCCTACAAGCAAATCATTATCTCCATGGGTTCTGGTGCTACAGCTGCTATTGGAGCCTTTGATTACTTGATTAGACAATAATCAACACTTGCGTGTTAGTAATCTATCTTCAACAGTTATAATTAATATAAAGAGGTTGAATGTCTTTCAACCTCTCAGATTGAAGACAAAGTCCTCAGAAGTTATACTTCTGGGGATTTTTCTTGCTTTGAAGGAGTATAATAAAAGAAAAAGGTATTTGATGAGGTGTTCCTATGTTTCACAAAGAAAATCCTGAATACAATCGACGTCAAGTAGGATTCTATACGCTTGATGAACTTGTGCCTAAAGACCATTTTCTAAGAAAAGTCGAGGAAACGATTGATTTCTCTTTTATTTATGATCTTGTCGAAGATAGTTATTCCTCGGATAATGGTCGCCCTAGTCTAGACCCTGTTTTATTAGTTAAAATTCCGTTGATTCAATGTTTTTATGGCATTCGTTCTATGCGCCAAACCATTAAAGATATTGAGGTGAATACGGCTTACCGTTGGTTTCTTGGCTTATCTCTGGACGATAAGGTGCCTCATTTTACAACTTACGGTAAGAACTATAGCCGACGCTTTGAAAACAAGGAAGTGTTAGCACACATTTTTAGTCATGTGCTTCATCATGTTTTGGAAGCAGGGCTCATTGATCCCTCAGAAATCTTCATTGATGGGACCCATATCAAGGCAGCTGCTAATAATCATAAGTACAAAACTGTTGTTATTGATCAAAAAGCTAAATTCATGAGTGAACAACTGGAGATTGAGATTAATTTAGATAGGAAAAAACACGCAAAAAAGTTCTTAAAGCCCGCCAAAAAAGGCGAGGCTAAACCTAAGAAACAATCAACGACAGACCCAGACAGTGGTTGGTTTCATAAGGGGGAACATAAGGAAGTCTTCGCTTACAATGCTCAAGTAGCTTGTGATAAACACGGCTGGGCCTTAGCTTATACGGTTGAAGCAGGAAACATCCATGATAGTCAGGCTTTCTCTGCTCTTTTTGTCAAACTAGAACCATTCTCACCTGAATTCATTATTGCGGATTCAGGCTATAAAACACCTAGTATTGCCAAGTTTCTTCTAGAAAAAGGGATTACACCAGTTTTCCCTTACACTAGACCAAGAGGTAAGAAAGATTTTTTACGTCCAAAAGACTTTGTCTATGACGAGCATTTTGATTGTTATCTTTGTCCAGAGAACCATGTATTAACTTATCGTACAACCACACGTGAAGGTTATCGAGAGTATAAAAGTAATCCTAAAATTTGTAAGACCTGTCCCTTGTTAGCGATTTGTACTGAAAGTCGCCAGCACCAAAAAGTTGTTGTGCGTCATATTTGGAAAGATGCCCTAGAAGTCTGTGAAGATATTCGCCATCAAAGTGGTATGAAAGAACGGTATCAACACCGGAAAGAAACGATAGAACGGTTATTCGGAACAGCTAAAGAATATCATAACTTACGTTATACCAGAGAAAAAGGAAAGTCCAAAATGGAAGCTAAGGTTGGGCTTACTTTAGCGTGTCTAAATATCAAAAAATTGGTAAAAATGATGACAGGAAAGACCTATAATTTTACCCAAATATCTCAATATTATTGGATTATAGGAGAATTAGGTAAGAATATAAAAAAGACAAACATCAAAAACGATGTTTGTCTTCATTCTGAGAGGTTGAATGTCTTTCAACCTCTTTATGTTTCTTGTAAATAGGCAGTTTGAACAAACAACCCGTCAATTTGATGAAAGAGACTTGACGAATCTTTTTTTTTTCGATAGAATGGTATCTGTTATGGCGGTATAGCCAAGTGGTAAGGCACGGCTCTGCAAAAGCTTGATCGTCGGTTCAAATCCGTCTACCGCCTTCATAATACGAAGACACCTTAGGGTGTCTTTTTTCATTATTGCATCTTGAATATACAATATAAGTGCACAATAAAAACTCATAAGATTTTCTAGTAAAATAGAATTGAACGAACTAGTTACGAAAGGAAATCTTATGAGCTACCATCATTTTACCATAGACGAGCGTGAAAGTATTCTCATTTACCGTACGCAAGGCCTAAATTTTTCTCAAATTGCTAAGTTACTTCATCGTCATCCATCTAGTATTAGTCGTGAGTGGAAGCGCCATACAAAATCAGGAGCTTATTCTCCAAGTCATGCACAGGAATCGTACCATAATGCCAAATCACACTGTGGACGAAAACGTATGCTTGAAATAGATCACAATTTAAGCAATACCGTCAAACATCTATTTCTCGATTACCAATGGTCTCCTGAAGAAATAGAAGGTCGGTTGCGAATAGAGTATGGAAAAACTGTTATTAGTTATCAAACAATCTATAGAGCCATTTACAGAGGTCATTTTGATGATAACTCACTATCTCATGGTGCTCGTGGTGTCATTCGTAAACTTCGTCATCGTGGGAAAACACGTCATACTAAAGGTCATGTTGAAAATAGAGGGAAAATATCCATTTCTCATACAATTCACGAAAGACCAGAAGAAGCTAATAATCGAACTAGAATAGGAGATTGGGAAGCCGATACTGTTGCAGGTAAAACTGGAAAAGCTTGTTTAGTTACTCTAACAGACCGTTATTCTCGTTTTCTAAAAATCAAAAAGGTAGCTGTTAAGAAAAGCAAGTTGGTAATAGAAGCTATGGTAAAACTGTTAGAACCCTTGACGGAGTATACAGTAACTCCTGATAGAGGGAAAGAATTCACCTATCATCAGAAATTGAGTGATCAATTGAACATTGAAGTCTATTTTCCTGACCCTCATGCTCCATGGCAACGAGGAACCAATGAGAACACGAATGGATTACTTAGAGAATATTTTCCAAAGGGTAGTGATCTAACATTGGTTGATGATCAGACTATTCAGCTATGGGAGAACAAACTTAATAATAGGCCACGAAAATGTCTTAACTGGAAAACACCTTATGAAGTATTCTATGGGGAAAGTATGCACTTAATTTGACAATTCAAGATATAAAAAAATACCCGAAGCTAGAAACCTCGGGTATTCATTATTCTTATTTAATCGCTTCAATCAAAGCTTCCGCTTGATTCTGAAGGCTTTCAAGAACTTCTTCAGTTGCTAGGAATTTCCCATCTGCCCAGGCTGTATCATTTACACGTGTCGCTGTAAAATCACCAACCACTTGGGTACGGATAAATGGTAACAAGTCTTTGTAGGCATCAAAAAAAGTTGATTGTGACCACCATTAGCAACTGATGACACGGTTACAATCTTATCTTGAAGAGCTGATGGCCCTGAAGGATCTGATAGGTCAAGGGCACGGCTCAACCAGTCAAGCAAATTTTTCACTGGCCCAGGAATTGAGAAATTATAAACCGGTGAAAAAATCCAAATTGCGTCTGCTGCCAAGATCTGTTCTCGAACTTCTGCCAAAACTGGAAGAACTGGACTTTCTAAATCCTGATTAAAAAAACAGGTACTTGACTATAGTCAAGATAAGAAACATTAGCTTTACCAGCTAGCATTTTCTCAGCTTCTTCTGCTAATTGGTGGTTAAATGATCCCTTGCGAAGAGATCCAACGATAAATAGAATGTTTTTCATGATACGTTTCCTTTGTATTTCTAATAATTAATATTTACTACTACATAGTAATATATATAATTCCATTAGAAATATAAAGAAATATGCTCAGACATTCTTAAATTTTTTCAGGAGCTCTACCAACTGTGCCTGCTCTTCAGGTGTCAGAACGGAAAAAGTCTCCTCAATAGCTCGCTGATGTGGCGGGATTGCTGCTTGAATAATACGACGGCCCTCATCCGTCAAATCAACCTCGAAAGCACGCTTATCTGTTTGGCAGGCTTCTCGCGTCAACCAACCTTTTTTCTCCATATTTTTAATGACAACAGTCATATTCCCGGAGGTGGCAAGCATGCGGTCAATTAATTCGCCAATCTTCATACGTCCTTTGGCATTAAGCACGTCCATGACACCAAATTGAGTTGGTGTCAAATTAAATTCTTTAAAGGTCTCAGAAACCTTGGCATCGATGGTACGAAAGCCTTACGCATAACTACCATACTTTTTACAGCCATGTTTTTATCTAAGTCACTCATTTCTAGTCCTTTCCAAATAGATGCTGTTTTTATTACTCTACCACAGTTTTTCTAAAAGTGGTATATGAAAATGAAAAAATAAGAAAAAAGAGTCCTTAGATATCTAACCAATACCTCAGAACTCTTTCATTTCTAACTATTACGATTCCAAAAAAGGGCTAATAAGATAACAGCACCTAGTACTGAAGGAACGATAGCAGTATCTGCTAGCATCGGTCCCCAATTTCCAAAAAGAAGCTGACCAACAAAAGCACCTAGCCATCCAACAAAGGTCTTACCAATACAGCCCATATGTTCACCCCTATTTGATATAGCAGAGGCAATAAGGCCAATTAGAAAACCAACTATCATACTTCCAATCATGATAAATTCTCCATCATACTTAGATTACCCAATCCCCATTTCGGAAGATCGGTACACGACTACCATCTTGGCGGATACCATCAATATCCATTTGATTTGAACCAATCATAAAGTCTACGTGTACATCAGAACGATTAAGTCCAGCTTCCTTAAGCTCCTCTTCTGTCATGTCTGCCCCTCCCTTAACACTAGTAGCATAGGCTGCTCCAATAGCTAGGTGGTTGGATGCATTCTCATCAAAAAGAGTGTTAAAGAAAGTGATGCCTGACTGTGAAATCGGACTTGGATCTGGAACCAAAGCACATTCACCTAGAGCACGCGCTCCATTATTGTTGAAGACGAGATTCTTCATCACTTCATCACCTTGATCCGCTGTGATATCTACAATTTCACCATCTTTGAAGGTTACCTTGATTCCCTCAATAATATTACCATTGTAGCTTAGAGGCTTTGTGCTTGAGACATAACCATCTGCACGATGAAAATCTGGTGCCGTAAAGACCTCTTCTGTTGGCATATTAGGAAGGAAACCTTCACCTTGCGCATTAATGGCACCTGCAGACTCCCAAACATGGTTTTTAGGCAATCCTAGAGTCAAATCTGTTCCAGGTGCTTGGTAGTGTAAGGCTGAGAATTGTGCCTCATTGAGTAGGCGTGCTTTAGCATCCAAACGGTCAGCATGTTCCTTCCAGGCACGTACAGGATCCTCTTCATAAACACGACAGGTCTTGAAAATTTGATCCCAAAGTAAATCTACAGCTTCCTCATCACTCGAAGCATCAGGAAAGACCTTCTTAGCCCATTCCTTACCAGCTGCAGCAGCTACAGTCCAACTAACCTTATTAGACTGAGTTGCCACCTGCATAGGTTTAAAGGCCACTCCAGTAGCTTTAGCATGAGCAGATAAACGTTCCGGAGCTACACCATTAAGGGCACCTGGATCTGATGAACGAACGCCTAAGCGACTTGCCTTCTTGGCCAACAAATATTCCATCTCAGCTTTTTTATAAGCAGGAACCTCTTCGATGCGGTCCATATCAGCATGCAAGAAGCGCTCGCGATTAATAATATCATCTGACCATTGAACGATTACCTCAGCTGCTCCTAGAGCATAGGCTTCTTTAACTAAGAGATGAGCTAGCTCTGCTTGTTCTACATCAATGCTCAAGGCCACTGTGTGACCAGGTTGTACATTAATCCCATTAGCAACCAGTAATCTAGCATATTTCTCAAGATTTTCTTTAAAATTTGGTAAAACCATAATTAACTCCTTGAAACTATAATTTTTCTATCAGTATACCATAAGACGAAGAAAAAGGTTTCCTCTCAGCTTTGGCTTTTTTTAGCATCTCATGCAGCCCCCTAAACAAAAAAAGAGAACAGAGACTGACTCCATTCTCTCAAAGTTGATGACGATTCTCTTTAGCTATTAAAAGAAATCATCAAAAAGACTTAATTGATTATCTTCTGGCATATTTCCTAGGATTCCCATTTCATCCAATTTTTCAACCAAGGTAGATGATAGACCTCCTCGTTTACGCAATTCTGTCTTGGAAAAGGAATTCACCTTCCTCACGCGCAGCAACCACTTGCTTAGCAACGTTCTCACCCAAACCTTCAAGTGCAATAAACGGTGGAATCAAAGTATCTCCTTCAATCAGAAATTCAGTTGCCTGACTCTTATAAAGATCCAACTGACCAAAGGTAAAAGCCACGTTCTAACATTTCATTGACAATTTCAAGCGTCGTAAATAAGTCATTTTCAACATTAGTCGCTTCATTTCGTTGGCGTTTCTCCTTAATATCTTCCATTCGAGCTTTAACAGCATCAAGACCCGCAGACATCGTCTTAAGCTCAAATGCTTTAGCTCGAATTGAGAAATAGGCACAATAGTAATAAATAGGATGGTGCACTTTGAAATAAGCTACACGTAGGGCCATCATAACGTAGGCTGCCGCATGGGCTTTAGGGAACATGTACTTGATTTTTACCACAAGATTCAATATACCAGTCTGGAACATTATTTTTCACGCATAGCTTGAATATAGCCATTACGCTCTTCTTCGAAATCTTCAACCACATCCCCTTACGCACACGTTCCATGATTGTGAAGGCCATCTTAGGATCTAATCCCGCATGCATTAAGTATACCATGATATCATCACGACAACCGATAACTGTTTTCAGAGTGGCGATACCTTCCTTAATCAAATCTTGTGCATTACCTAACCAAACGTCTGTTCCGTGGGACAAACCAGATAACTGTAAGAGTTCCGCAAAGGTCGTCGGATGCGTCTCGTCGACCATACCACGAACAAAGTTAGTCCCAAACTCAGGGATTCCCAACATTCCCGTTGGTGTCCCAATCTGTTCAGGTGTTACTCCTAAAATATCAGTCCCTGAAAAAAGTTTCATTACATCTGGATCATCTGCTCGAATATCTTTTGGATCAATTCCTGATAAATCCTGCAACTTACGAATCATAGTCGGATCATCATGTCCCAGAATATCAAGCTTCAACACGTTCTCATCAATATCGTGGAAGTTAAAGTGAGTCGTCTGCCAGGCAGCCGTTACATCATCAGCCGGATATTGAACAGGTGTGAAATCATAGACATCCATATAATTTGGAATAACAACAATACCACCCGGGTGCTGACCAGTGTTTCGCTTAACACCCGCAGCCCCCATGGCTAAACGATCGACCTCGGCATCACGGTAAAACTTATTGTAATCACGTTCGTAACCTTTAACAAAACCATAAGCAGTCCGATCTGCAACAGTTCCTACTGTTCCGGCACGAAAAAGCATATTGTTCTCCAAAAAAATATCACGAACGTCCAAGTGGGCTGATGGCTGATCATCTCCGGAAAAGTTCAAATCGATATCAGGTACCTTATCCCCATCAAAACCTAGGAAGGTCTCGAAAGGAATATCCTGACCATCTTTTTTATACTCCGTTCCACATTCTGAACATTCCTTATCAGGCAAATCGAAGCCAGATCCATAGGAACCATCTGTAATAAACTCTGAGTGTTGACAATTAGGACATAGATAATGAGGTGGCATCGGATTGACCTCAGTAATTCCAATCATCGTCGCAACAAAACTAGATCCGACAGATCCACGCGAACCAACTAGGTAGCCACGTTCATTTGAACGGTTAACTAGCATCTGCGAAGCCAGGTAGATTACGGCAAAACCATTACCAAGAATTGAAGACAACTCTTTCTCAATTCGCAGGTCAATAATATCAGGTAAAGGATTACCATAGAGCTCAAACGCTCTAGCATATGTCATCTCCGCAACCTGTTCTTCCGCTCGATCAATGAAAGGTGTGTACAAGTCTTTTTTGACAACCTCAACCTCTTCAATTTGATCTGCCATAGCCTGCGTATTAGTTACAACAATTTCATAGGCTAAGTCTTTTCCTAAAAAGGCAAAGTCGTCTAGCATCTCGTTAGTTGTCCTAAAATGAGCTTCAGGTAAAGGAGCAGGTTTCGCATTTTCTCCCTTACCAATTGGCCTATTAATCATGGCTCCTTGTCCCAAAGCGCGAACAATGATTTCACGATAAATGGCATCCTCAGGGTTGATATAGTGTACATTTCCTGTAGCCAGCACAGACTTGTCCAGACGATTAGCGACTTCAATCAAATCTCTAATCAGTTGTTCTATAGCCGCCTCATCCTTGATTAAATCCTTTGCAATCAAGGGAGCATAAATTGCCGGTGGCATAACTTCAATAAAGTCATAATATTTGGCAACTTCAACCGCCTTGTCAATACCGTGAGACAGAAGCGTATCAAAAACCTCACCATCAGCACAAGCAGAACCTACAATAATTCCCTCACGATACTCATCTAAGACCGTACGAGGAATACGTGCTACCCCCTCAAAGTATGAGACATTTGATAAACTTACCAACTTAAAGATATTCTTCAAGCCAGTTTGATTCTGAACATACAGCGTCGCATGTTTAACACGAGACTTTTTATACGAATCTTCAGAAACCAAATCCGTGTTCAACTGTTCCAAATTAGTCAAACCGTGCTTATCAAACACATCTTTTATGAAGATAAACAACAAACGGCCCGTTGCTTCCGCATCATAATTGGCCATGTGGTGGTGATCCAAAGCCACACCAAACCGCTTCGTCAAAGGACCCAAACCATGACGCTTATACTCAGGATAAAGATTTCGTGCAAATTCTAAAGTATCAATAACTGGTTGTGAAATTGTTGGTAACTGATGTCTTTCATAATTGGCATTCATAAACCCAACGTCAAAGGTCGCATTATGGGCTACTAGCACAGTTCCTTGACAGAATTCTTGAAACTCCTGTAAAACTTGGACTAAAGGTTTAGCACCTTTTACATGATTATCAGTAATACCTGTCAACTCAGTAGTAAAAGCAGAAAGAGGATGCCCAGGGTCTATAAATTCATCAAATTGCTCAATAATATTACCTTTATGCATTTTTGATGCCGCAATCTGAATCAAATCATTATGAACAGCAGACAAGCCCGTTGTCTCAACGTCAAATACAACATAAGTAGCTTCTTTTAATTCCAAATTCTGGGAATTATAAACAATAGGAACTTTATCCTCAACAAGATTGGCTTCAAGACCAAAAATAGCTTTAATACCAGCTTTCTTAGCCCTATGGTAGCCATGAGGAAAACTCTGAACATTAGCGTGATCAGTTATAGCAACAGCTGGATGCCCCCAAGAAGCAGCAGTATCAATAAGCTCTTCCACAGTTGG